>Ga0209164_1000111_pt1 | contig 263842 bp, 208 predicted proteins | sample MTBNYHSulfiMetaG_FD_187458 | JGI IMG/M metagenome (GOLD analysis project Ga0209164, IMG submission 187458) | Enrichment culture microbial communities from rom New York Harbor, USA that are MTBE-degrading - MTBE-NYH (New York Harbor Sulfidogenic)... | ecosystem: Environmental > Aquatic > Marine...
TGTATAAATCAAGAGTATTGCTGTAAATACCCATAAATTCCCATTCCGAACCATTCCATCGAGCGGCATTATATTCACCATCCGGGGTATTTATGTTTCCCACAACCCAGATATTGTTTTCATCCACTATAGCCACATCATTGAGGGTCGACCAGGCATCTCCCAGGGTTTCCACGGTCCATGTAAAATCATGGCTGGTGGTATCCAGCGTGGTAACGGCGACGGGATCGGACCGGTCTTTGTCCCGGCCGTCTTTCATATAGCTTATGTGATAGGTATAATCTGCCGCCGGCAAAAGTCCCGTATCCCGGATATACCCGCTTTTTCCGCTGAGTGTCTCCGTCACCACCAGACTGTCATCCCGGTAGAGTCCGCACGTCCAGGTCTCCGGCACCCCGGAAGCCGTCACCCGGAATGTGGCCTCCACACAGACCACATCCACCGCTTCAAGTGCCAGTCCGTAATCATCCGGCTCCGGGCTGAAGCAGGCGGTGATGAGGAAGGGGAGAAGAAGAAGAGTATAAATCAGAGGGGATTTTATGCGGAATATATGTTGTTTATGGATGTTCATGGGGGTTCCTTTATTTCTTATATGTCAGCCAAATCATTTTCTTATTTAACTTTTTTACCCCAAACAATCTGATCACCGACCACAATGACTAAATCCTCTTTACGATCCATTGCCCGGTACTCACAATATATATTTGGATTAGAAAAAACACTTTTCCAGCTTTTACCATTGAAGTGAATAAATTGCCGGATAGCGCCAATCATCAGAATATCATTTTCTGCCTTAGTGTCCATATCAACATAAAAATCCCCAGGATAATCCTGATACATTATCCAATGACTGATATAGTCCTTACTATAAGGGAATTTCAATGTGCCCTGAATGGCTCTCACATACAGATGCTCCTTAAGGATGTCGAATGTTATCATGTGTCCCCAATCCGAAAAAATACCCAATGTACTGTCCCAAATTCCGTTAGCCGTATTGGAACTCATAAGAGTTTTACATTCACCATTTTTTATGTTGATAAATGCACTCTTAAAAGGACTGAATCGAGTATAACCAACAACAAACACATCATTACCCATACCTTTCACTTTTGACCAATCTAACTGGGACTCCCATGGATTGGATATCCGGCGGAACCGGCTCCCGTCGTAGTGGACCAGTGTCCCGTTGTTTCCCGCAAACCATACGTTATCCGATGACGAGCCCCAGATGGAGTTTCCTGCACAGATGCCATATCCTAATCCCATATTTTCCAGATGATACAAAGTCCATTCATTTCCATCCCAATGTATAGGTGCGCAGCAATCTGTAACCCAGATATCATCTTCTGCAAAATACCAGATACTGTATAAATCAAGAGTATTGCTGTAAATACCCATAAATTCCCATTCCGAACCATTCCATCGAGCGGCATTATATTCACCATCCGGGGTATTTATGTTTCCCACAACCCAGATATTGTTTTCATCCACAATAGCCACATCATTGAGGGTCGACCAGGCATCTCCCAGCGTTTCCACGGTCCATGTAAAATCATGGCTGGTGGTATCCAGCGTGGTGACAGCGACGGGATCGGACCGGTCTTTGTCCCGGCCGTCTTTCATATAGGTTATGTGATAAGTATAATCCGCCGCCGGCAAAAGTCCCGTATCCCGGATATAACCGCTTTGTCCGCTGAGTGTCTCCGTCACCACCAGACTGTCATCCCGGTAGAGTCCGCACGTCCACGTCTCCGGCACTCCGGAAGCCGTCACCCGGAATGTGGCCTCTACACACACCACATCCACCGCTTCAAGCACCAGTCCGTAATCCTCCGGCTCCGGGTTAAAGCAGGCGGTGATGAGGAAGGGGAGAAGAAGGGTGTATATCAGAGGGGATTTTGGAAAGAAGTGGTTCTTCATGGGGGTTCCTTTATGCTTAAAACATTAAACAATATCTTATAATCAGGGCATTATTATTAATGAAAAAATCAATCATGAAATAAGATTCATCCGAATGTGTTCTATTTAAATTGATGTGATCAGGCATATACAGCCCTGTTTATTTTTATATCCAACCTGTTTGATTCATAACGAATGGACATAACCCTTTTTCATTCGACATAGAGAATCCACAAAGAATGAGTGATTAAGAGGGTGTTTCCGTATGCTTTATTTATTATATCCATTGCATTTGTTATTGTCAAGACTTTATTAATTTTGAACTCCGGTGAATTGATATACAGTAACCTGTTGAAAACTTGATCATCATATGGTTGTATTTCTAATAATTCTTATAAGGAGGTTTCCATGCCTGCTGATATTGATATCGCAAAAACAATATCCCTTAAACCCATAACGGAAATCGGCCGGAATTTAGGGCTTGATGAAAATGATCTGGAGCTTTACGGAAGGTATAAGGCTAAAATCACGTATGAGGCCCTTGAAAAAGTAAAATCACGGCCTGAAGGGAAATTGATCCTTGTTTCCGCCATAACACCCACACCGGCAGGAGAAGGAAAAACAACCGTTTCAATCGGGTTGTCTCAGGCTTTGAACAGGCTGGGTCATAAATCAATTGTTGCCATTCGTGAACCCAGTCTCGGACCGGTATTCGGGATTAAAGGCGGAGCTGCAGGCGGTGGTTATTCACAGGTTCTGCCTATGGAAGACATAAATCTCCACTTTACCGGGGATTTTCACGCCGTAACAGCCGCTAATAATACACTGGCGGCCTTCATAGATAATCATATTCACGGAGGCAATGAACTTGGATTGGATCCTCGAAGGATAACATGGAAAAGAGTGCTGGATGTGAATGACCGTTCACTCAGAAATGTCATTATCGGATTGGGCGGGCGGACTCAGGGAATTCCCCGGGAGGGAGGTTTTGATATTACACCTGCTTCCGAGATAATGGCAATATTGTGCCTGTCTAAAGATATGACTGAATTAAAAGAACGCATTGGAAATATAACAATAGGCTTCACATATGACGGAAAACCTGTTCTGGAAAAAGAACTGGGCTTTGAAGGTGCAATTACCGCCTTGTTAAAAGATGCCCTTAAACCAAATCTGGTGCAGACAACGGAGAATACACCGGCCATTGTTCATGGTGGGCCCTTTGCCAATATCGCCCAGGGCGCAAACAGTATCATTGCCACTAAAACCGCGCTTCATCTGGCGGATTATGTGGTAACGGAAGCCGGTTTTGGTTTTGACCTTGGTGCGGAGAAATTCTTTGACATTGTCTGCCCCAATGGTCCCATGTGTACATCCGCAGTCGTCCTTGTGGCAACCGTGCGTGCCCTGAAACATCATGGTGGTGCCAAATTGTCCGATCTGACCAAACCGGATGTTGCAGCACTGAAAAAGGGGCTTCCAAATCTTGGTAAACACCTGGAAAATATTAAAAAATTCGGTATGGAATCCATTGTTGCCATTAATCGCTTTTCTACTGATACGGATGAAGAGTTGAATATTGTAGAAAAGTATGCCAGAAAACACGGCTTTGACGCAGCCGTTGTGGATTTCTGGGCAAAAGGCGGTGAAGGCGGACTGGAACTTGCAGAAGAAGTAGCCAGACTGATTGGTGATAATATCTGCGTTATGCATTCGCTGTATGACTGGAAAGATTCTGTGGAAGATAAGATTAAAACAGTTGCTCAGGAGATCTATGGTGCCAAAGCCATCGATTATTCACCCGCTGCCAAAGCGGATCTGAAGAAAATCAATCAGTATGGATATAATGAGTTACCAGTTTGTATTGCTAAAACCCAGAAGTCTCTTTCAGATAATCCTAAACTCCTGGGACGTCCGGAAAATTTCTTGGTAACGGTTCGGGAAATTCTCATTGCATCCGGTGCAGGATTTGTTATTCCAATTACGGGAGAGATTATGCGAATGCCCGGATTGCCAAAAGATCCGGCCGCAAAACAGATTAACGTGAATAGCGAAGGAGAAATTGTTAATCTGTTTTGATCCGTTCTTTTAAGTTTGTTAAGCCGGTTAAAAAAGGTATTCTTAACCATTGAAAATGCATATGAAAGATTGTACTTTTAATTTCTGAAATAAGCAGAAGGATGATTATGAACGAAAAAAAAACAGTTCTCATTGCTGAGGATGAAGCCATTAACCGGATGTATCTGGGAGAAATTATCAAAGATAAAGGCTACACGGTTCTTGAAGCAGAAGATGGTCTGGAAGCTGTCCGGCAATGCAGGGTTCATTCTGAAATCGACCTAGTGCTTATGGATGTGAAAATGCCGAATCTGAATGGCTATGAAGCCGCTGAAGAAATTCGCGGTTTTAATCCTCAGATTATTATTATTCTCCAGTCGGCTTTTATTTCACGTAAAGATGAGCTGGATGATCCAAAAAATATATTTCAGGATGTTATCTCTAAACCTGTGAATGAAAACCATTTGTATGATCTGTTGGATAAATATCTTTCCTAAAAAGCTGAAACATTTGTTTAATTAACCCGGTTAACATTGTAAGTGATAAAAAAGTAGATTATTTTATCCAGTTGTCTGTCACTTCTTATCGGGGGAAATGTCATGATAAAAAGCAGAATATTTTTTAAAATTTTTATTCTTATTTTTATAATAAATACCAATTTATTATGTGCCACAGAGCCGGATCATTCTTTAATGCCTGTTCCAAAAACTATTTTTTGGGAACAGGGAAAATATTCCATAGATGAATCTTTCAGAATCAATGTTATCGGCGAAGCAGGGGAGAGGACTTTTAAGGCAGCAACCCGGGCTCTCCGGCGTTTAAGCGGGCGGACCGGGCTCTTTTTTGATCAGGATTATATTACTGGAATTAACCAGTCTCCCGAAGCGAATCTTGAACTTATGTGTCATCGTCCCGGGGAATTGGAATTAGGGGAGGATGAATCATACCGCCTGCGGATCAGTACCCGGGAAATGATCATTGAAGCCGAGACGGAATTAGGCCTTCTGCATGGACTGGAAACATGGCTTCAACTGCTTATGTCTGATGATGATGGATATTATTTTCCGGCTGTCATGATTGAAGATGAACCCCGTTTTCCCTGGCGCGGCCTGATGATTGATGTCTGCCGTCATTTTCAACCTGTGCATGTGATCCTGCAGAATATTGATGCAATGTCCGCTGTTAAACTGAATGTACTGCATCTGCATCTTTCGGAAGATCAGGGGTTCCGTGTGGAATCCAAAGCCTACCCGCTCCTTCATGAAAAAGGTTCGGACGGATTCTATTTTACACAATGCCAGATCCGTGAAATTGTTGATTATGCCGCAGACCGGGGTATCCGTGTCGTTCCTGAATTTGATATGCCGAGTCATACGACAGCCTGGTTTCCAGGATATCCGGAGCTTTCCAGCAAGGATACGGTCTATACCGTTGAAAGAAGCTGGGGTGTGAAAGATCCGGGTATGAATCCCGCCAGTGAATATACGTATGCTTTTCTCGACACATTTATCGCCGAAATGACCACTCTTTTTCCGGATAAATATTTTCATATCGGCGGTGATGAAAACAATGGTAAATGGTGGCTTCAGAACCCGGATATAACGGCTTTTATGGATTCAATGGGTTATGAATCCACCCATGAACTTCAGTCGTATTTTGTCCGCAGGGTTCATGAAATCGTACGTAAATATGATAAAATTATGATGGGCTGGGGTGAAATTTATGATCCGGAAATGCCATCCGATGTTGTAATCCATTTCTGGTGGCCCCGGTTAAAACAGATGGAAGAAGCCCTGCTTAAAGGATACAAAGGGATTATGTCCAACGGTTACTATATTGATCATTTTTTCTCTGCGGAATATCACTATCTGCTGGATCCCGTTCGTCCTGAATTTGTTAAAGACAGCCTTGCTGCCCGGAACATACTTGGTGCGGAAGCAACAAGCTGGGCAGAATTCGTAACAGAAGAACTGACCGGTTTGCGGATATGGCCAAGGACTGCCGCTATTGCTGAACGGTACTGGTCCCCGGAACATGTCCGGGATGTGGATGATATGTACCGAAGGCTGGAAAAAGTCAGTCTTCGGCTGGAAGAACTGGGACTGGATCATCTGAAAAACAGGAATATGATGCTCAGGCGACTTGCCGGACATCGTGATATTGAAGCTCTGCAAATACTTACAGGTACTGTAGAACCCCTGAAGCATTATGCCCGTCACCGTGCAACGGACCGGAAAAGATATGTTCAGCATGCACCATTGACCCGTTTGGTAGATGCAGCCTGGAGCGATGCCCCTGATGCCAGAAAATTTCGCCGCCTGGTCCGTGATTATGAAAAATCACAATGCCGGGAACTGGAAAAAGAAATCGAATCCATCCTTATGATCTGGGAAGGGAACCATGATAAGCTTAAGCCGGTTATTGATGCCAATCCTGTCCTTTGGGAAATTAGAACTTTGAGTGAAGATCTCTCAGAATCAGCAAATATCGGACTTGCGGCACTGAAGAAAATCAATAGCTGGAGATCCATGTCATCGAAAGAAGCAGAAGCTTATATAATCCGACTGGAAGAAATGAAGAAACACCGCGGTGAACTCACACTTCAGCACCTTGAGGCAGTTCTTATTCTGGTGAAAATGGCAGAGAAATGAATTGCTGTGTTCGCTGTTCATGGGTTGGGTCAGAACATAGGTAACACTCAGAGATTAACATCCAGACTGTCGTTATTAATAAATCTTGATGATACTATATAGGAAGATGTTAATGTTTACGCCCCCCCGGGGATAAAATAAACCCTCCGTCAGAAAAATGCAAGAAAATATTAATTATTATATATTATCAGGTAACGATGACCTGTTTATCCTGAGTTCAATTATATAGTGCAATTAAGCATTTGGAATTCTAATGATGTAGTAACAGCCATTCCATCATTCCATTATTCCAATATTCCAACTGCATCCTTTTACCGTTGTACTCCCATACACCCTCCCGGCTCCCTTCACAATTCTGCTAATGCAATGACTATCTTTTCATGAATTTCATTGATTGGGCGGGTGGATGATGTAAAATTATTGCAAATCATGGCAAAAGTAATCATACGGCCTGAACGGGTTAAGACGAATCCTGAGTGAGAGCGGACATTCTCAATATAACCTGTTTTGATTCGCGCATTGTTTTCAACAGCTGTCCCCTTGCCAAAATTTCGGAGCCAGCCCGGTTCCTCCTCTGACCCGCACAGAGAAAATGAATTGATATATATATTTGCCAGGGGTGTCTTGTACATATATGCCAGAATTTGTGCAAAGTGAACGGTCCGAACCATGTTTGAGCGGGATAAACCGCTACCGTCTTTAATGTCAAATCCTTTCATGTCAAGACCGAGTGTTTCAAACATGGTTTTTATTTCACGGGTGCCTGTAGCTGTTGAACTGTTTTGTGTGCGATGAAGGGCAATTGTTTTCACCAAGACCTCCGTAAACATGTTCACACTGCGCTTATTGGTAACACTCACGATGTTTCGTAAAGGCGGAGATTGGATTTTCAACAACTCATTCATGACGGATTTGTCGCCCGGAGTATTCATAACAAGAATATTTCCCCGTAGATCTATTCCGTGTTCCGCAAGGGCTTCTTTTAACCAATTAGCGCCCCATTCGGGAGGGTTTGGAATAGAACCGCGGATTGTAAATTCTTCAAATCCTGCCGGAACCGTACCCCGGAGGTATGCTGTTTTTCCACGTGGAGGACAATATATATAACCCTGATCCCCGGAACCTTCGGGACCGGTTTTCATGTGGTTGATAAAAGTCAGTCCCGGTACCTTAGGCTCAATTTTTTTTACCGGGGCCGGATCTCCAGCCTTTTTCCCGGGGAAAAAGGTAAGATGATATAAGTTATTGTTAATATTCAGACCCCATACGGCTGCCCCATAATAATTTCCAATATCAATCCATGGCCAGTCTGTCGGCAGGACCTGATCATCAAAAACACTCACATCAATAACCAAATTACCTCTGACGGTCCGTATTCCGGCCTTTTTTACGGCAGATACCAGAAGATTTTTCAGAGAATCCATTTGTATCGCCTCAGGAAGCCAGTCCGAACCCAGAACCGGATCTCCCCCGCCAATGAGAACTAAATCACCGTCCAGTATCCCCCGGCGGCTGACTGAACCCGTGTAACCAAGAGTGGTCTCAAATTGAAAATCCTCCCCCAATTCCAGCAAGGCGGCGGCGGTAGTGACAAGTTTCAAACCGGAGGCAGATGAAAGGCTCATCTGTGAATTGTGATCAATAATAACCTCACCGTTATCTGCATACATGGCGTATACACTCCATTGAGCATGTGCCAGCTCCGGCGTTTCACTTTCAAGACGTTTGGTGAGAGTCTCCGGGGTTTCAGCTTGTATGGATATGGCCAGTATTAAGAAACCAAGTAGAAAAATTATGCGTTTCACAAAGATCTCCTTATGCATGGTTGCTAATGAAAATTTTTTGAAAGGTACCAAACAGCCGTGAAAATGGTAACCTTTTTTATAATGCAGATTAAAATAGTGTTAAATAGTCCAAATTGATTTTAAAAACGATTTCTTATCGTGAAAATATGAAATTCAGACATAATAATTAAGCAAAAACCCTCAAAAACCTTTAATTTATAAGAATGAAAAAATTTGGAGATCCGATGGAGAGAGAGCGGACGATCCGTATTCTATTAAAAAACGGAATGACTTTTACGGGAAAATCTTTCGGACATGAACAGTCTGTCTCCGGAGAAGTTGTCTTTAATACCGCAATGACGGGGTACCCTGAGAGCCTTACCGATCCGTCTTATAAAGGTCAGATACTCGTGTCCACATACCCGCTTATCGGAAATTACGGTGTTCCTTCTACGTTTGAAAAAGAGGGTTTGAAAGCCTATTTTGAATCGGATCAAATACATATTTCTGCGCTGATTATTTCTGATTACTCTTTTACATATCATCACTGGAATGCGGCTAAAAGTCTTCAGGAATGGCTGATAGAAAATAAAATTCCGGGGATTTATGATGTGGATACAAGGGTTCTGACACAAGTCCTTCGGGAAAGCGGAACCATGCCCGCTAAAATAATTTTTGATGATGAACCGGATTTTTATGATCCGTCCCGGGAAAATCTTGTTGAGAAGGTAAGTATAAAAACCCCAGTTCAATATGGAAAAGGACAATACAAAATCGGTCTTGTGGACTGCGGTGTAAAGAATAATATTATTCGTCAGCTGCTAAATTTTGATACAACAGTCATCCGTTTACCATGGAATTACGATTTTAATGGGGATTCTTTTGACGGCATATTTATTACGAACGGACCGGGAGATCCGAAACAATGTGCCGAAACCATTATTCATCTAAGGGAAGTCCTTAAGAGGGATATTCCTGTTTTTGGTATTTGTCTGGGTTCACAGCTTATGGCACTGGCTGCTGGAGGGGATACATTTAAACTGAAATACGGTCACCGAAGTCATAATCAGCCGGTTCGTCTGTCTGGAACGCCTAAATGTTTTATTACGTCACAAAACCACGGATATGCCGTCAATCCGCAAAAAATCCCCGCGGATTGGGAAATTTATTTTGAAAATGTCAACGACGGAACTGTTGAGGGAATCATTCATAAAGAAAAACCCTTTTTTTCAACCCAGTTCCATCCCGAGGCATCCGGCGGACCGACAGACACACAATTCCTGTTTGAAAGCTTCATAAACAATATAAAAAAATATAAAAGATGATAAAAAAAATTCAAAAAGTCCTCGTTCTTGGTTCAGGCGCCCTTAAAATCGGCGAAGCCGGAGAGTTTGATTATTCCGGTTCACAAGCCCTGAAAGCCCTGAAGGAAGAGGGTGTTAAAACCGTTCTTATTAACCCCAATATTGCTACTGTCCAGACGTCTGAGGATTTAGCGGATGAAATCTATTTTTTACCGGTAACCCCCCATTTTGTTACAGAGGTGATAAAGAAAGAAAGACCGGATGGAATTTTACTGGCATTCGGGGGACAGACAGCTTTGAATTGCGGGATTTCACTATATAAAAGCAAGGTATTTGAACAATTTGGAATTCAGGTTTTGGGAACACCCGTTCAGGCAATTATTGATACAGAAGACAGAGATATTTTTGTAGAAAAACTGAATGAAATCGGTGTCTACTCTGCCCGGAGTTCAGCAACAGTATCGGTTGAAGAAGCCTGCCGGGCTGCTGAAAAACTGGGCTATCCTGTCATTCTCAGAGCAGCTTATGCCCTGGGTGGAATGGGTTCGGGTTTTGCTTCCAATGAACGGGAACTCCGCATCATGGCTGAATCAGCCTTTTCTTACAGTCCCCAGGTTTTGGTTGAAGAATCCCTGAAGGGCTGGAAAGAGATTGAATATGAAGTTGTCAGGGATTCTTATGATAACTGTATTACTGTGTGTAATATGGAAAATTTTGATCCCCTGGGAATCCATACGGGTGAAAGCATTGTTGTTGCACCGTCACAAACTCTGACGAACAGTGAATACCATAAACTGCGCGAACTCTCTTTACGGATTATCCGTCATATTGGTGTTGTTGGCGAATGTAATGTCCAATACGCCCTTGATCCAGAATCTGAAGATTACCGGGTGATTGAGGTCAATGCCAGGCTCTCCCGTTCAAGTGCTCTGGCTTCCAAAGCAACCGGATATCCTCTGGCTTTTGTTGCGGCAAAACTTTCGCTGGGGTACGGACTCCATGAAATAAAGAATTCCGTCACGAAAACAACATCTGCCTTTTTTGAACCGTCACTGGATTATATAGTGTGTAAAATACCCCGCTGGGATATGGAAAAATTTCAGGGAGTTTCCAAAAAAATCGGTTCCAGTATGAAAAGTGTGGGAGAGGTTATGGCCATCGGCCGGACCTTTGAAGAAGCAGTTCAAAAAGGTCTGCGCATGATCGGACAGGGTATGCATGGTTTTGTGGGGAATAAAGGATTTGAAGTTAGTGATATGGATAAAGCCCTGACCGAACCTACCGATATGAGGATTTTTGTAATTGCCCATGCGCTGATGCAGGGTTATTCCACAAAAAAAATTCATGAACTCACAAAAATAGATCCGTGGTTTCTCCATAAACTTAAAAATATTGTGGATGTTCAGGACTATCTGAAATCCTTTTCATCGTTGGAATCTGTTCCCGATGTACTGCTTCTGAGGGCAAAACAGTTTGGATTTTCTGATTTTCAGATTGCCAGGACTGTTCTGAAGAGTTCAAATTCGATGATCGAAGAGGATATGCTCCGAATCCGTGAATACCGGAAAAACAGGAATATTATTCCCGTAGTAAAACAGATTGACACGCTTGCCGGTGAATTCCCGGCGCAGACCAATTATTTGTATCTGACGTATAACGGACAGGCTCATGATGTTCAGTATGAAAATGACGGAAAATCTGTCATTGTATTAGGCTCCGGTGCTTACCGGATCGGCAGTTCGGTGGAATTTGACTGGAGCAGTGTTAATGCTTTGAAAACCATTAACGAACTGAATTTCCGGTCTGTGATGATCAATTATAATCCGGAAACAGTCAGTACCGATTATGATGTGTGTGACAGGCTCTATTTTGATGAACTGACCCTTGAAAGGGTTTTGGATATTGTTGAACTGGAAAACCCCAAAGGTGTGATCGTCTCGGTAGGAGGGCAGATTCCCAATACGCTGGCTATGCGTCTTTACCGTCAAAAAGTACCGGTTCTAGGAACATCACCCGTTTCTATTGATAATGCAGAAGACAGGCATAAATTTTCAGCCATGCTGGACCGTTTGTGCATTGATCAGCCGGAGTGGCAGGAACTGTCAAGCATAGAGGATATTCACCGTTTTGTGGACAAAGTGGATTTTCCGGTTCTGATCCGCCCCTCCTATGTTCTTTCCGGTGCTGCCATGAATGTTGTATCTAACCGGGAAGAACTGGAACATTTTCTCTCTTTGGCAGCCAATGTTTCCAAAGAGTATCCGGTGGTTGTTTCAAAATTTATTGAAGAAGCAAAAGAAATAGAAATTGATGCTGTGGCAAGAACCGGTGAGATGATTTTATATGCCATTTCTGAACATATTGAATTTGCCGGAGTCCACTCGGGAGATGCCACAATTGTTTTTCCTCCCCAGAAAATATATCTGGAAACCGTCCGAAGAATTAAAAAAATCGCCCGTTCAATTGCCAGGGAACTGAATATAACCGGTCCGTTCAACATGCAGTTATTGGCGAAAGACAATGAAATTAAAGTCATTGAATGTAATTTGCGGGCTTCCCGGAGTTTTCCCTTTGTTTCCAAGGTCCTTAAAGTAAATTTTATTGATCAGGCAACCCGGGTCATGCTGGGAGCGGACGTCCCGGAAGTGAATAAATCCATTTTTGAGATGGATTATATCGGTGTTAAAGCATCCCAGTTTTCATTTGCCCGTCTCGCTAAAGCCGATCCTGTGTTAGGCGTGGACATGTCTTCAACCGGTGAAGTAGGATGCATCGGTGAAGATTATTATGATGCCGTACTGAAAGCCATGCTTTCTGTCGGATACCGTATCCCCGGAAAAAACATTCTCCTTTCCACCGGTCCTCTCCGGTCCAAAGTGGAGATGGTTATCAGCAGCCGGCTTCTTCAGGAAAAGGGATATAAGCTCTATGCAACAAAAGGTACCCATGACTTCCTTAAAAAAAATAATATTTTCACAACGGTCCTTCATTGGCCCGATGAGAATAAAAAACCCAATACACTGGACTATATCCGGGAGAAGAAAATAGACCTGGTTATTAATATTCCTAAAAATCTCACAACCGGTGAACTTCGAAACGATTATGAAATACGCCGCAGTGCCATTGACCACAACATTCCTCTCATAACAAACGCCAGGCTTGCCAGTGCCTTTATCTATGCCATAACTCGTTTTACATTAAACGATCTGGCGATTCGAAGCTGGAAAGAGTATCAGTAGGTTTAGAGGTTGAAAGGTTGAGGAGCTTTAGATGTTCGTGATCTGACTCGTTATGCGTCACGTTCCATGACTTTTGACTAATGACTGATCAACTTCAATTCATAACTCATAATTCAAAATTCAGAATTCCCCGGCTGCCGGCTACCAATTTTCCTTCTTCCATTCTTAATAAAAACAGCCTAAAATTACAGCAGTGATAATCGATAAATAAGGATACAACAATGGATCAATCAAACAGGCTTCTGTCTCTTGATGCTTTCCGGGGATTGGTGATTGGTTTTATGATTACCGTTAATACACCCGGGACATGGGGTAAAATATATGCCCCGCTTCGCCATGCGGCATGGCACGGCTGCACTCCCACTGATTTGGTTTTCCCCTTTTTCCTGTTCATCGTGGGTGTGGCTATGTGGTTTTCTTTCAGAAAATATGACCATAGTGCAAATCCGGAAGCGGTTCGGAAGGTCTTAAAACGCACGGCACTCATCTTTATTATTGGCCTTCTTCTGAATGCTTTTCCTTTTATCAGACTTTATGATGACATGACTTTTTGGCAAAGCATGGGCAGATACTATGGCGGCATGAGGATAATGGGCGTTTTTCAAAGAATTGCACTGGCTTATGGTATCGGATCCCTGATCGTTCTGTATACCCGGAGAAAAACGTACCTGTGGATCGGAGGCGGTATTCTGGTCGCATACTGGCTCCTTATGAAATGGCTTGGCGGTGCAGATCCCTTTTCTCTGAATGATAATTTTGCCAGAACAGTTGATCTTTTTATTCTGGGAGAAAATAATGTTTACAGGGGATTTGGTGTTCCCTTTGATCCTGAAGGACTTTTCAGCACTTTCCCGGCAGTCGTGACGGTTTTGATGGGATATGAAGTGGGAAGAATGATAACGTCAGCCAAATCGAGGCCTGAACTGGTAAATGATATGTATCTTTACGGCGTGGCGGTACTCTTTGCCGGTTATGTGTGGGGACAATTTTTTCCTGTTAATAAACCCATCTGGACAAGTTCTTATGTCCTCTATACCGGCGGCCTTGCCATGATGATGCTTGCACTGTTTATTTTGATTATTGATGTGAAAGGATATCAGAAATGGTCTTATCCCCTGAGGGTGTTCGGACTCAACCCTCTCTTTCTGTTTGTCCTGTCTGTTGTGTGGATAAAAACGATCACACGTATCATAAAATGGACACTGGAAGACGGTACGGCGATGACCGGATACCGATGGATTTATCAGAATATTTGTGTCCGCCTTTTAGGTGATAATCCCAATGGATCTTTATTATTTGCTCTTCTGCATATTGCCTTTTACTGGCTGATACTGAGAGAACTGTATAAACGGAAAATCTATATAAAAATATAAGGGGACATAGTATGAGAAAAATGACCGCTTTATTGATTATTTTTGTGTTTCTTGCAGGATGCGCCACAGCGGATAAGACTATCAATATTGAAGAAAAGGTCGTTGTGGAAGGATGTGGATCAAGTAGTGATGATTCCGGCGAGAACATGACATCGTTATGTAAAGACAGAGCCATCGTTAAACCCGGAATTGAAGTGTTAAGAGAAAACGGCTTTGTTGTTCTTAAAGGTAAACGCGTAGGACTCATAACAAATGCAACAGGCATTGATTCGGAACTGAAATCCACAATTGACATTCTCTGGGAAGCACCGGAGGTCAATCTCGTAGCTCTTTACGGACCCGAACACGGTGTCCGGGGTGAATTTGATGCGGGAGCCTATGTGTCGGATTACCGGGATGAACAAACAGGATTGCTCGTATATTCACTGTACGGCAAAACCCGGGTTCCTACGGATGAAATGCTGCAGGGTATTGATGTTTTTGTCTATGATATTCAGGATATCGGATGCCGTTCCTATACCTATATCAGCAGTATGGGCAATGTAATGTCAGCCGCCGCTGAAAAAGGGATTGAAGTTGTAGTCCTTGACCGCCCGAATCCCCTGACCGGTAACAAAATCGAAGGGAATGTGGCTGAGGAAGGCTTCTTTTCCTTTGTGAGTGCTTTTCCAATTCCCTATGTCTACGGACTCACACCCGGTGAAGTGGCTCTTATGATAAATGATCAGGGATGGCTGACGACAGATAAAAAGTGTAAACTGACCGTCGTTCCCATGGATGGCTGGAAACGGAACATGACATTTGAGGATACAGGCCTGCCGTGGGTCCCGACCTCTCCTCATATCCCTCACGCCTATTCCGCTGCTTATTATGTGGCGACCGGCGTCCTGGGTGAATTGGGTGTGGTGAGCGAGGGCGTGGGTTATACCCTTCCGTTCCAGGTCATGGCTGCGGAGTGGATAGATAATCCTTTTGAACTAGCAACGCGCATGAATGCCATCGGTTTGGAAGGCATCAAATTCAGACCCATTGTTTTCCAGCCCTTTTACAGGAAACATCAGGGGAAAACACTGAAGGGTATTCAATTGCATTTTACTGATTTTGAAAAAACTGAAATGATGTATATACAGTTCCGCTTTCTGGAAATTCTTCATGAAATGTACCCGGATGTGGATGTTCTGAACGTAAATCCCAACAGACATCGCATGTTTGATCAGGTTTCCGGCACCGATGCTGTCCGGAAGAAATTTGGGGAAAGATATAAATTTGAGGATATTCAACCCATTCTCGAAAAAGATATTGAATCCTTTCGCGAATTGTCGAAGAAATATTATCTGTATTAAGTAGCCGGTAGCCGGCAACTCAACACTCAGCACTCAACACTCAGCACTCAACACTCAGCACTCAGAACTCAGAACTCAGAACTATGATAGATTTACATACAATCGGTTTAAATGATCACTGGATCAAATGTTTTAAGGGGCTCCCAAAAGATTTGGAACCGGGACGGATTGTGACATCTTATAAAAAAAGGATCATAATCCGGACTGTCAACGGTGATGCAGATGGTGAACTTTCAGGACTGCTTCAGCATTCGGCAAAGACTCCCATGGATATTCCGGTTGTGGGAGACTGGGTTGCGGTAGCAAGTCACGGGAATAAGGCCTTGATCCGTAAAGTACTTCCCCGCCGATCCGTTCTGGTCAGGAAAGTATCAGGAAATATATACGAAAAACAGGTTCTGGCAGCCAATATTGATGTGGCATTTATTGTGCAGAGTCTGGATAGAGATTATAATATTAATCGATTGGAGCGGTATATGACCATAATCCACAGCGGTCAGATCTTTCCTGCTGTAGTTTTAAATAAATCGGACCTTGTAGATGATCATTTTTCCCGGATTGCTCTTGATAAAGTCCAAAAGCGTTTTCCTGAATACCCTGTATTCCTTACATCTGCAAAAGCAACCGATGGTGTTAAGCCGCTCTATTCTTATCTGTCACCCGGACTTACTTTCTGTCTGATCGGATCCTCAGGTGTCGGTAAGTCAAGCCTTATAAATGCTCTGGCAGGAGAAAACAGAGCGATAACGGGAGATCTGAGTACATCCACATCCAAAGGATCACATATTACAACACGGCGGGAGCTGCATGTCCTTGAAAACAGATCCATACTTATGGATACACCCGGCCTCCGTGAAATTGGTATTGCTGATGCTGTTTCAGGTCTTGAAAAAACGTTTTCCCTCATTTATGATTTTGCCTTGCATTGCCGTTTTGACGACTGCCTGCACGTGAATGAACCGGGTTGTGCGGTTAAGCAAGCTGTTGATGACGGCTCCCTGGAAGAAAGAGAGTACAATAATTTTTTGGAACTTCGCTCTGAAACTGAACGTTTTTCCAAAGCCGTTTTGGAAAAAGAAAGACGTAAACCCGATAAATAAATTTAAGAGAGGGACTCTTCCAAATGAAGAAGTATCTTATACCGGTTATCATTTTCATATTTCTCTTTTTTGTAATTCTTCTGAATCTTATATCCTGGATTTCCACTTTGAATCCTTTGGCTTCACCGATCTTATCTGCTATTATGTTCATTGTATTAACAGGAATGCTGATCGTTATCATTCTTGTGTTTATTCAGCGTATTCGTGAAATTAAAAAGGAGGATAAAGATGATCTTAGTCAATACTGACACAATTGAAGGCCGTTCTTTTACCCATCTGGAACTCGTAAAAGGTTCCTGTATCCGGGCTAAACATGTGGGAAAAGATATCATGAGTGCCATCAAAGCATTGTTCGGCGGCGAACTGGTCAGTTATTCTGAAATGATTAACGAAGCAAGGGCGTTAGCCACAAAACGTATGGTGGAAGAAGCAGAAGCGTTGAAAGCCGATGCAGTAATCAATATTCGCTATGCTTCCACTGCCGTTAAAGCCGGATCGGCTGAAGTCATGGTTTATGGGACTGCCGTAAAATTTAAATGATACAATGAAAATTGCTCTCATTCAAACGGATATCACCCCGGATATCCGGTCCAATTTGAAAAAAGCGGAATATTATTGTTCACGTGCCGCGGACCAGGGGGCGAACGTTTTGGTGTTGCCTGAACTATTTTCCACAGGTTTCCCTCCGGATAAGGCTGCAGAATTAGCACATGAATGGGGACCCAAAACCAGAGATTTGCTGTATAAAATTTCATCAGTTAAAAAGGTTTTTATCATTGCGGGTTGCGGAGACCCGTTGCCGGACGGACGATTACTGAACAGTGCTTTGGTCTATAATGATCAGGGTGATGTTGAAAAGGAGTATTATAAGATCAATCTCTTTAAACCCGGAGGAGAACACTTGTATGTAAAAGCAGGTGAAATGCCCGTGGTTTTTCATATTCATGATATTCCTGCATCGGTTTTCATTTGCTATGATCTTCGCTTTCCCGAAATCTACAGACAGATTGCAAAAAATGTTAAGATCATCTTTCAAATTGCCAATTGGCCGGATAATCGGATTGCTCACTGGAAACTCCTCCTGCAGGCCCGGGCCGTGGAAAACCAGTGCTGGGTTGCCGGGGTTAACCGGGTTGGTAAAGATAGTTTGGGACTCTCATACCCAGGAGATTCCATGATCGTGGATCCATTTGGTGAAATACAATGCAAGATGGATACTTGTGAAGGTTTTGAAATCGTTGAAATCGATCTCTCTGTCACAGACAGGATACGGAAAAAACTCCCCTTTCTTATTGATTATGTCTCAGATTAACTTGGACCTTCTTTGTTTATTTTATAGATTAACTTAAGATTAAAAAATGCATGAATTAGTGGCGGCAGATAAAGAAATACTAACATTAGCTTTTCCCAGTCCGAAAAAATTTTCTAATCTCAGTAGAAATATGAATAAAAACTTAAGTGCAAGTGTCTCTCATAAGAAAAAAATTATCATTTCAATGAATTATCATCAGATTTTTATTAAAATTTATTTCATCATCCTTATTCTTGTCTCAAGTGGCTATCTTTATGCTCAGTTTACACCGCTTGACAGTCTGAAACAATTATTGGCTCAAACTACCGATGATTCCCTTCGGGCTCAATTGCTTATTGATATTGATTCCAAAGATCCTTTTCAATCAATTGAGTATTCCGAAGAAGCTTTGGAAATTTTTACAAAATTGAATCATCGTCCCGGTATTGTTGCCGCTTTGAATAAAACAGGGTATAACTATTGGAAACTGGGAAATTTTAATGAAGCCATTGATTATTATTACGATGGGCTGAAAATAGCTGACGAATTAGGGGATTCATCCTGGATTGCACGGATATCCAATAATCTGGGAGCGGTTTACTGGGGTCTCAGTGATTATAACAAAGCTCTTGAATTGTATCAGAAAGCTCTGACAATCCGAACCCGTGAGAAAGATAAGAGAAGTATGTCCATAATTCTGAACAATATCGGGCTTATTTATCAGAGGTGGCAGCTTTTTGATCAGGCTTTTGAATACCATGAAAATGCCCTGAAACTGGCAGAATCACTGGATGATTATTTTACCATGGCATATTCATTTCATAATATTGGATTTTGTTATCAGTCCAAAAATAAATTTAATGAAGCCCTTGAGGCTTATAGAAAATCATATATGTATTATTTAGACAGTGGTAATGAGGGAGGGGCCACGTCATTGGCTCTCCGAAGCATTGGTGATATTTATTTTGAAAAGCAGGACTATGATAAAGCCCTGGAATATTATTATCACTCTCTTAGGGATGCCTTTTCGGAAACCAGTATTTTCAGAGCCTCTTATTCTCAATTTTCCATTGGAAAGACATACAGTATTCTGGAACAATACGATTCTGCCGAACACTATATAGAAGCCAGCTTGAAAACATCTCAGAATATGGGTTATAATGATCTGCTTCGTGATAATTATCTTGTTATGTCAGAAATGCATGAGAATAAAGGACAGTTTGACCAGGCACTGAGCTATTATAAAATTTCTATGGCTATTAATGATTCAATCTTTAATAAAGATAAAATAGCCAAATTCAACGAACTTCAGATCCGTTATAATCTTGAGAAACAGGAACAGGAGAACGAACTTTTAAGAAAGAACATGGAGATTCAGGCTTTGCAAATGCGGCGGGACCGTCTTTTTAGAATCGGCCTTTTAGCCGGACTGATGTTCATATTATTTGTCTCCTTTTATATTTATTATCAGAGTAAGAAATTGAAAACAACCAATACCGTTCTTGAAAAACAAAATGAAGAGATACTTAAAATCAACAGGGAAAAAGAACTTATTCTTAAAGAAGTCCACCACCGGATTAAGAATAATATGAATACCATGAAGAGTCTTTTGGCCCTTCAGGCTAAATCCGTTTCAGAAGCGTCGGCGAAATCGGCTTTGACTGATGCGGGTAACAGACTCCAAAGCATGGGCGTTCTCTATGAAAAGCTATACCGTTCAGAAAACATCCGCCAAATGTCAGTCCGGCATTACCTGGAATCGCTTATTGATGAAATAGTCTCTGTTTTTCCCCATCAAGATTTGGTTCGTATTGAAAAAGAGATTGAAGATGTACCCTTGGATGTTAAAACATTATCTGCTTTGGGGATTATTGTTACCGAACTCATTACCAATGCCATGAAATATGCCTTCCCAAATGGTCGGGATGGTCTGATCCGGCTAACTCTGGTGAAGTCGGATAGGATTTTGAAACTCACGGTCATGAACAGTGGAAAAACACTTCCTGATAATTTTCGAATTGAGCAGTCAGAAGGGTTCGGTTTACGGTTGGTTTCAATGCTGACGCAACAGATTAATGGTAACATTGATATTTATTGTGGTAACAATGTTGGTTTTACGGTAGAATTCCCCCTTAAGACCGAATAAGATCCAATCGATTAACCTTTAATACATGAAAGTTTTACTTTTATAGTTTTTTATGTTTCTTATATTACAGAACAGTTTAGGATTATATGTTATATGACGTCAGCATTGACTGAAAAGATACCTGTTACAGTGTCCGGTAAAAGGATTTGCATCACTGCTGTAATTCTATTTTTTTTTCTAATTCCATGTACTCTTTATACAAATACAATTAAAACAGACAGTCTTCTTGAATTATTGCACCAGACCCAGGACGATTCTCTGCTGGGAGAAATCTATATTAAACTGGGTGTTTATACAAGTGAACATGAAGCAGAGAAGGCGATAGAGTATCTTGAAAAATCATTGTATTATTTTACCAATGCCGGTTTCAATTTGGGAAAAGCCCGCACGCTGAACAGTATGGGATACCATTACTGGATTCTTGGACAATATAGTCATGCGATTGATCACTATAAAAAATCCCTTGATTATTACACTGCATTAAATGATTCTGTAGGCATTGGCAGAGTGAGCAATAACCTGGGAGCGGTTTACTGGGGACTGAATGATTACAACAGTGCTCTTGAATATTACCAGATATCTTTGAATATTCGAATCAAACTTGGAAATCCGGTTGAAATCTCCATTGTTTTAAACAATATCGGTATGATTTATCAGGCGTGGTTTTTATATGATCAGGCACTGGAATTTCACAACCAGGCGGTGATGATTGCTGAATCAGCAGATCATAAATCAAGTGTTGCCTATTCTTTCTATAACATTGCCAGGTGTCTGGAAGCGAAAGGAAGAAAAAGCGAGGCATTGGAATATTACCGTACAGCATATGATAAATACCGTGATGCCGAAAGAATCGGAGGATCCACGTCTCTCGTTCTTCGGGGGATGGGAGATCTTTATTTTAATGAAAAGGAGTATGAAGAAGCTCTTTATTATTATCGAAAAGCTGCATACGATGCCGGTCTGGAAAATAATGTTTTTCGTGAAGCCGGCGCCCGGCTTTCAATCGCAAAGACTTTTTTTTCACTGAGTGATACAGATTCCGCCTGGTATTATGCAGAAATTGTTCTTGCGACAGTTCAGAAGTATGGATACGACCATCTTTTAAGGGATGCTTATTATCTTTTCTCGGATATGCTGGCCATTCGGGAAAATTATAAAGATGCCCTTAATTATTATTCCATGGCGACGGCTATCAATGATTCCATCTTCAATAAAGAAAAAAGTTCGCGTTTTACAGAATTACAAATACAGTATTATCTGGAAAAAGAACAGCAGGAAAATGAAATCCTCAGAAAAAACAATGAAATCCAGTCCCTGCAAATCCGAAGGGCACATTATATCAGGGATATTTCTATCATCGGGGCTGTATTATTCCTGATTGCATTTGGGGTCCTCTTCTATCAAAGCAAAAACTTAAGACGTCTCAATCGGGAAAAAGAAAGGGAAATTGTTGAACGCAAAGAAGCGGAGAAACGTGTAAAATCATTGTTGGATGAAAAAGAAATCCTTTTGAAAGAAGTTCACCACCGGATCAAGAATAACATGAATACAATAAGAAATCTTCTCTCGTTTCAGGCTAAAAATGTCAATGACCTCCATATACAGACAATACTAAACGATGCAGTGAGCAGACTTCATAGCATGGGTGTTTTATATGATAAACTGTATAAGTCAGAAAATCTGCAGAAAATGCCTGTGAAAGAATATATGCCGTCCCTTGTGGAAGAAATTGTGGCTGTTTTTCCAAACTGTGATAAAATAAGGGTGCATACAGATATTGAAGATTTTGAACTGGATGTGGACTTGCTGTCACCCCTGGGTATCATCGTTACGGAATTAATAACCAATGCCATCAAATACGCTTTTCCGGATGAGAATGATGGAGATATTAACGTAAGTTTTAAAAAAACAAAGGGTGAATATTGTCTGACGATCAGTAATGATGGTAAAGAACTCCCGCCTGATTTTACCATAAATCAGTCTACGGGTTTTGGGCTTCGCCTTGTATCCCTGCTCACCGGACAATTAAACGGAACCTTCGGTTTTGAAAAAAACAATGGCACGCATTTTATCATACGTTTTCCCCAATCATCCAGTCCCCTGTGAAATACGATCCGCTTGTTTTTAGTAGCCGGTAGACAGTAGCCGGGAAACCTCTCAATTTTTAAACCTTTCAACAGCGAGCGTAGCGAGCCAATCATTCAATCTATTCAATCGAATCAATCAACTGCCCACTATCCACTGTCGACTGCTGACTGCCCACTGCCGACTGAGTACTTATAAACTCCTCATTCATAATTATTCCCCCAATTCAGAATTCAGAATTCATCATTCAAAATTAATCTTTATATTTCAATGCGAATTAAAGGAGTCTTGGATGAATAAAAAGGTTTCGCTTAGCGGCATTAAACCCACGGGCATTCCCCATATCGGAAATTATTTCGGAGCAATCCGGCCTGCACTTGAACTGGCTCAAGAATATGAAGCCCGCTATTTTATCGCGGATTATCATGCCATCAATTCCATAAAAGATCCATCCCTGCTAAAAGAAATGGTCTATGAAGTCGCAGCAGCTTGGCTTGCGGCCGGACTAAATCCTGATAAGGTCCTGTTTTATCGTCAGTCCGATGTGCCTGAAACATTTGATCTGACGACGATTCTTATGGCGTTTACGCCCAAAGGCCTGATGAACCGTGCCCATGCTTATAAAGCCCAGGTGCAGGAAAATGAGGAAGGAGGAAAAGATCCGGATGAGGGTATAAACATGGGACTCTTTACATATCCGGTACTCATGGCTGCGGATATTCTTCTCTTTGATACAAATGTTGTCCCTGTCGGTAAAGATCAGAAACAGCATGTGGAAATGACTGCAGATATTGCACAGTCCCTGAATCATACCTATGGAAAGGAATTGCTCGTTGTTCCCCAGCCTGTTATCGGAGAATCAACCCAAACCGTAACCGGATTAGACGGGCGGAAGATGAGTAAGAGCTACAGTAATACCATCTCACTTTTTCTTCCCCGGAAACAGTTGCGAAAAACAATTATGAAAATTGTGACCAATTCACAAGGTATGGAAGAACCCAAAGATCCAGACAGCTGCAATGTTTTTTCTTTGTACAAATTGTTTGCTTCACCCGAACAGCAAAAAGCATTGGTAAAACGCTACCGGGCCGGCGGAATGGGTTGGGGAGATGCAAAACTGGAATTGTATGATGTAATGGATGACTTTCTGACGCCTATGCGGGAAAGATACTTTGACATTATTGATAACAAACCGGAAATCGACAGGATACTGAAAGAAGGTTCGGATAAAGCACGTATGATTGCAGGCCGCACCGTTGCCAGGGTCCGCAAAGCCATTGGCGTGAACAGCTTTTATGTCTGATCAATATAACATTGAACTGGATGTGTTTGAAGGTCCCATGGATCTTCTCCTTTATTTTATTAAACGGGATGAAATTAATATTTATGATATTCCTATTGCCAGAATTACCCGGGAATATCTGGAATATCTGGATCTGATGCAGACTCTGAATCTGAGGGTTGCCGGAGAATTTATCACAATGGCCAGCACTCTGATGCAGATTAAAGCCCGTATGCTCCTCCCGCGCTTTTCTGAGAATGAAGATGAATCTGTGGAAGATCCCCGCTCGGAACTGGTCCACCGATTGGTGGAATATCAACAGTTTAAAGAACTGGGGGAAGAGTTAAAACAGCTTGAGGATAACTCAATCGGGTATTTTCCCCGAAGACCGGACCTCTCTCTCATCAATACATCCGTGGAAGCTGAAGAAATCCTTCAGAAAGTGACACTCTTTGATATTCTGGCGGCTTTTAAAAAGGTCCTTGACAGAATCCCTACAGGTCCTGCCGAACATAATGTGAATAAATTTGAAGTGTCGATCCATGAACAAACAGAGTATATCTACGGCTGTTTTATCAAGAAATCCAAAGTCCGTTTTTCGGAAATTGTAAAAAATATTGATAAACGGATTGTATTGATCGTAACCTTTCTGGCCCTTCTGGAAATGATCAGAACCAAACAGGTGAGAGTCTACCAGGAAGGGATTTTTGATGATTTTACGATCGAGAAAGTGGAGACATAAAACCTATGGAAATGATTGAACTGAATGCAAGAATCGTTGAAGCCCTGCTCATTGCATCGGAAGAACCGGTAACCCAGTCCAGATTAAATGATTGCCTGGACCCGGGGCATCAGGTTGATTTGAAGGAAACCGTGGATTATTTAAATGATCAGTACGAGGATGGAGGCTTCAGTTTTTTTATTAAAGGAGTTGCAGGCGGGTATCAGCTTGTAACCCGAAAGGATTTTGAAGGATATATTCGACGGTATCTGAACCGTTCCGGGCGTATACGGTTATCTTATGCCGCGTTGGAAACCCTGGCAATTATTGCTTATAAACAACCGGTAAGCCGTCCGGATATTGATTCCATCCGGGGCGTCAATTCGGAAGGTGTTATCAGCACATTATTGGAACGGGATTTAATTACGGTGCAGGGACGAAGTGATACCCCCGGAAGACCGCTTCTCTATGGTATTACACAGGAATTTCTCCGGTATTTCGGACTCAATTCAACCTCCGATCTCCCAAGATTGAAAGAGTTGGAAGAGATCTTGAAAAATCATACGGCTGATTATGCCTATACCGAATCCCTGAAAACTGAAACCCATGATCAACATGAAACAGTTACAGCTCCGGATGAACCGGAAAAAGATGAGCAAACTTTATGAGATTAAATAAATTTTTAGCCCACAGCGGTGCGGGATCACGCCGGAATTGTGATGAACTGGTTTTTATAGGCCGGGTTACGGTTAATCAAGTGAAAGTAATAGAACCCGGTATGGACATCGACCCTGAGAAAGATGTGGTGACTCTTGACGGGGAAAGGCTGTATCTCAAGAAAACCTATACGTATATCAAATTGAACAAACCGGCCGGATACATTACAAGTTTAAAGGATCCTCACTATTCACAAACAGTGATGGATTTAATCCCCCGGGTGTTGGATGTACGTCCTGTAGGCCGCCTTGATGCAGACACAACCGGTGTTCTTTTAATGACTGATGACGGCGATCTGCTTCACCGCCTGATACATCCCCGCCATGGAATTGAAAAAAAGTATGATGTTCGTCTCAAATGGTCTCCTAATACAGGTGAACCGGAAAACGAACTGCATAAGGGAATTACACTGGAGAATGGGGATAAGGTAAAAGGTGAAGCCTTCCCGTTGAATTCAAAAAAGACCCGCTGGCTGGTTGTGCTTCGTGAAGGAAAAAAGCGTGAGGTTAAACGGATATTCCGCTATTACGGAACACGGGTTGAAAAACTCTGCCGTATAGAATTTGCCGGGATCCGGGTGGATGACCTGTCCGAAGGTAAATGGAAGAGACTCACACAACAGGAAATTGAACACTTGAAGAAGATTACCGGGTCTTAATCTCGTATTGTCGTATCAGCAATATAGTCTTGCATTTTTCCATTTATAACAGGGTCTCTGCTGTCAAAACCCCCATTCTTTTACTATATTCACACGATTTAACAATACATAAAATTTGAGGATTCCATGAAAAAAGTTCTTCTGTTCCTTATACTGACGGCAGCTTTTCTTTACGGCGGCTATGATTTCAAATCGATTCTTTTCATTCCCTGGGGAGAGAATGAAAATACTGTCCGTTTTGAACAGTCACCCGGTGGGCAATTCGGTCCAACCGCCTTTCGTGTAGAGGAAAATGAGATTCAAATCTTAGATGCCCGCAATCAATCAGTGAAAATTTTCCGGGAAGGGAACATGAATCGTGCTATACCATACAGATGTGCCACGGCTGATGATTTCCTTCTTGAAAACAGCGATTTATATATCCTGACGTCTAACCGGGTGGAAAAACACTCCAATGGAAAATCCGGCTTATTTTTTGAAACCGGCGATTTCAGGGAACGGATAACCGGATTGCATGATTTTATGGGAAGGAAAATCTATATGCCCACAAGTTCCGGGAAGACATACCTTGTTGAAAAATCAAAAGGTGCAGATCCTCGCATTCTTGACGGAAACACAACCCGGGACAACAGCCTGGTCCGGATTCAGTTCAGTCCTGGAAGTACTGTCCGGGTGAGTGTAAATGACGGCTATCAATTCCGGCTGAATTTTGAGAATCCCGGACTCGTTCGTCTGATTGGTCAGGACGTACGGGGCGATCTCTATTTTTACGTTGAACGAATTCTTCAGGGGGCTCCGTTGAAGGTGGAGAGGTTTATACTGGTAACAACCGGTGAGGGGTTTGAACACACCCGCATCCGTGTCCCCGTTCACATGTGGACGGAAATATTCCGGGAATTTCAGGTGGATGAAAAGGGAAATATCTACCACATGATGAGTACGGAAGAGGGCATCCGGATTGTGGGGTGGATACGTAACACACAAAATGAAGAATCCTTCCGGGACTATACCTATCCGGAACGCCTGGACAGGGAGATCCACTATAATCAGCTTATGGATGAATTCTGGGAGGGAAAACCCGAAAACCCTCAGACAGCGCCGGCGTCCAAAGGGGTAACCCGGAGTGAGGCGCTGGCGATTGCTGATACATACGTTGAACACCTCTGGAACTGCCGGGCTGAAAATCTCACGAACGGCAGGATTACCGTGGGAGGCGTGGAAGTAGAAACCCCCTCATGGATACAGATAGGTCAAAACCAGAAAATTCCTTATAAGTGGGGAGGTTTTCATACCCTGGATCAGTACGACAGCGGACTTCTCAGCAATAAATATGCGGGTGATATCGCCACATCCGGCGTGAGCAGTGCGGCAGTGGGTGTGGATTGTTCCGGGTATGTGAGCCGGTGCTGGAAATTATCTTCTCATTATGCTACCAGTATGATGAACTCAACCCCTTCTCTTTTTACGAAAATTACGGATTGGAATCAGTTCCTGCCGGCTGACGCTTTGCACAAGGTGGGGCACGTACGCCTGGGTGTGGTCCGTAATGCAGACGGGTCTTTTCTTGCCGTGGAAGCCGCCGGAACCAGTACCGGGTGGAAGGTCGACTATCGTAATTATACCTTAAGTAATCTTAACGATTACACACTCTTAAAATATTCCGGAATGTCCGGAGGTGCTGCCAATCTCTCACAACCTGAACTCCTTTCTGTTATTTCCATTTCCGGTGATTCGGTAAAAATCACATGGACTCCTTTCAGTGGAGTTGGTGATGAAACCGGTCTAAAAATATTTTTTAGGTCTTTTGAGGAGATAGAACTCTCTTATACGGATACACTCCTTTCTTTGGACTATGACTTGGTTGTTTTGCCAAAGCCCGCTGACCCGGTTTTTGTAACACTTGTCTCCGTGGATGATGAGGAAAACGAAAGTATTCAGTCCGACACCTATGGAACGGCAGGGGCAGGTGATGAGAATGCTTTTCTTATCGTTGACGGTTTTACACGGACCGGTTCCGGTGCCAGTTATGTCCTTCCTTATCACGATTTTGCCTTAGCGCCTGCCGAAGCGCTCTCCAATTGGAATCTGTCCTATAATACTTGTGCAGACAAAGTCGTTACAGACGCTTTGATACATCTGCAAAATTATCCCGCTGTTTTCTGGAACGTGGGGGATGAAAGCACCATTGACGAATCTTTTTCTGACAGCGAACAGGCATTGATTAAGTCCTACCTTCAACAGGGGGGACGCTTTGCTGCCACCGGTTCGGAAATCGGTTGGGACCTTGATAATAAAGGTTCTGCTACAGATAAGGATTTTATCCGGAATTACATGAAAGCGGCCTATCATGTGGATGATGCCGGCAGTGTGCCGGTGGAAATTCTTGTCGGAGCTCATTCCGGAGATTTAATAGAATTTGATAATGGTTCCAACGGTGTATATCATGAAGATTACCCGGACGGATTTACACCAGTCAACGGGGGTTTGGCTTTTCTGGAGTACCAGTCCACCCCCCGTTACGTGGCAGGTGTGAGTTTTCATGGAACTGTCCCAAATGGTTCTGAGGATTGTTACACGGCCCTTGTAGGCTTCCCTTTTGAAACGGTCTGGCAGAAAGAAGAGCGCATTCTGCTTATGGAAACACTTCTGCATGTTTTGGGACTTGACGAACACACATCCCGAACATATCCGATGGAAATCCCCGGAGAATTTGCACTGGAAGGGAATTATCCCAATCCGTTCAATGCATCAACCATAATCAGTTATAACTTGCCGGAACCGTCAGATATAACCCTGACTGTTTATGATCTGGCCGGCAGGGAAATTATTTCAGAATTTCAACTGAAGGCATCTGCAGGAAAAAATGCTTTAACATTAAATTTACCTCATCTTTCCAGTGGCATATATATCTATGCCTTATTTGCAACAAACATAAATAAACAGCTTTACGGGAAAATGACGTTGGTGAAGTAGTTTAAAGTCGAAAGTCGAAAGTCCCCGAACGTTGTTCCGACTTATCGGGGCAGGCTTCAGTCAACCGTCAACAGTTGTCAGTCGACAGTGGGCAGCCGGGAGTCGACAGGGAATATCAGGGGACGAACAGTGTCAAACCTTTTGTTTGTCCATTGTTATTCTTTAGGTAAAAATCTGTGTTTGTCCGTATTGAAATTCCACTGTTTACCCTTGTGATATAGAGATAGCGGGATATAAGATTTCCGTGATAGATTCGCCCCCCACCCCGGGGGGTAAGATAAGCGGTTTTGTGCTTTTGTGCAAGATAATATTAATAATAATATATAGGTATTGATTGTTATAAATGGAAGCCGGGAGTCGTAGCCGGTAGCCGGCATCTCGATATGATTCCATTTCAAGGGATTCAATCACCTCACTTCGATCGGTGTTCAATAGCCGCTGTGTGGCATTCCAACGCCTCGGCATTCAATGTTTGTAGCCTTCTTGAACACTGCGAAGTAATTGAACGGCACGAAGCGCCGCTTGAATCCTTGAACACCGGAGCAGTACGGAAATTTCTTCTCAACCTTTTAACTTTCTTCTTGACAAACACATTTAATTCTCCTTAAAATTTATTGACTGACCGGTCAGTCAATTACTTAAATAAGGGATTTGTAAATGTCTGCGATGCATAAAAATTCAGGGAAAAAGGAACGAATTATCAAAGCCGCCATGGATGTTTTTGCCCGGGAAGGACTCCAGAAAGGAACGGTGGATAGAATTGCCCGGCAGGCGGGGGTGGCCAAAGGGACCGTTTACGAATACTTCCCCAGTAAAGATGCCATATTTGAAGGTGTCCTCTATGCCTTTTTCGACTCAGTATCCCAAAACATGAAAAAGGCCCTCCTGCTTGAGGAAGATCCTGTTCGCCGCTTTGATACCATGGTTGATCTGATGTTTGATCAGTGGGATCACATTATAACTCACCCTGATGAATATGAATGGATTATCCTTTATGAAATCTTTCTCTACATCCTGAGGAAACAACGTGCAGGTGAGACAAATCCCCTGCTTGAGGATATGATGGATCAGGTGTTTACAATCTTTGAACCTCTTTTTGATGTTATTCCGGAACAAAACGGAAAGACACCAACCGATAAGAGACTTAAAAGTTATCTTCTCTTTTCTGCCCTTGATGGAATTACGAACTATTATTTTCTGCTGCATGCCCGCTATGAACCTTTAAAAATGCGGCAGATAACCAAAGATTTTTTTAAACGGGGGCTGGGAATTGAGCCTGCGTCCCGGGAGGATGAATCATGAAAGCAAAGTATGGATTGTTTCCAATTATTCTGATATCTGCTCTTCTATATGCGGCAGATCTTACTGGCCCGGAAATTCTGGATAAGATGATGGATGTGATGAATCCGGAATTTGCCCATGCAAAAATGAAACAGACGATTATCACCACAACGGGCCAGACACGGACTCTGGAATATGAATCCTTTTCAGGGCAAAGCGGCAAAAATGCCATAATGCGCTATCTGGAACCGGCCAGGGTCCGGGGCAATGCCATGCTGATGACTGATTTCTCCGACAATATCTGGATGTATAACCAACGGACAAATCGAATCCGAAAATTGGCATCCCATGCACGTAAACAGAAATTTGAAGGCTCCGATTTTACATATGAGGATATGGGAAGCGGTGATACATGGAAAGAGGACTATAACACGAAACTCGTGGGAACGGATAAAACCGACGGGGTAGACTGTTATGTATTGGAAATGACTGCAAAATCCCAAGATCAAACCTACCAGAAAATCATCTGCTATGTGGGACAGGAAGATTACTGTCCCCGCCGGCTGGATTATTACGAAGATTCTGAAATTAATCACAAATCCCTGATTCTCAGTGATGTTCATATTATTCAGGGAATTCCCACTCCTATGAAAATGACCATGAAAAACCGCCTTGAATCCTCTGAAACCACCATGGAATACACAGAGATCACCTATGATGTGGAATACCCCGAATCCTTTTTCAGTGAACGGAATCTTGTGAGATAAACCTCCCGCAGAGATGCAGAGACACAGAGAAGGAAGGATAAAAGATTGGAAGGTTGGATGGATGACTATGAGGTTTTCATCGTATGCAGACTTCAGAGACCTTCATTATTTATCTCAACTCCCTTTTTACACGTAAAGCCTCACGGGTAACTGATTGAATTGAACACTGCAAAGCAATGCTTGAATTGGACTTGCAACCCCGATAAGTCGGAACGATGTTCGGAGACTGTTGACTAAAATATAAGGACTAAAAAATGAAGGTGTTAAAAATACTGTTATCCCTTCTACTGATTGCCGGTATGGCAGATGCCGGCGTGGACTGGTTCGGCTATTTTGAGAGTCAGGCGGACGGAGCAGGTCTGGAAAAGGAATCCATTTTATTCGGCTATAACAAACTTCGCATCGATCTTGAAGCCAATCCGGGAGAAAATGTGCGCATCGGTTCGAATGTGGTTGTACAGCAAATGTGGGGACAGACAACGTTCAATCTGGTCAATTATCTGCCGGAACACCTTGTGCCTCTTGTTCCAATGGCTGATGGTGATCCCCTTCAACCTTTGGAAAGCCTTCCATATACGCTTCAGGACACATTTTATCTGGACAATATGTTTCTTCAACTCTATGGGAAGAAATTCAGGCTGACCCTGGGGAAACAGCAGATCTCTCCGGGCACGGGTTATGTGTGGAATCCCACGGATATTTTCAATGTAAAGGATATCATGGATCCTGCTTATGAGCAAGCCGGAGTAAAAGCCATTGGTCTGGATATCTATCCCATGGCGGGAAATAGTGTTTTTCTGGCAGTACAGCCCAAAGAGGATATCGAACATACAACCTTGTATGCCCGTATCCGGCAAAGTATGGCTGCGCTGGATTTGAGTTTGAACATTGCCCAATATGTCTGGTCTGAATCAGGTTTTGCACCTATGGGATTTATACCCTGGGAACGGACATTTAAACGATTTATGACTGGAGTAGATTTTTCCGCTGATATTGCAGGTATGGGAATCCATGGGGAATATGCTTTTAACAAATTGAGTCACCTGGGGTTTTTCTATAATCCTCGACTGGATATATTATTTACACATGAATTAGTATCTGGTTACCAAAGCGGAAAGGATTATAATGAATATCTGATTGGATTGGATTATACATTTAAAAATTCTCTTTTTATAATGGCTGAATATTTTCACAGTGATTTTGGCAGGAAAAAAGAAGACCAGACATTCAATGATTTTGTTCAGTATCTATCTGGCAGTACCCGGAGTCTGGGACGGGATTATCTCTTCCTGCAGGCAATGTATCCTCTTTCAAACCTGATTACGGCCGGCGTATTCTCCATTACCAATATTGAAGATAAAAGTACTGCCCTGAGTTTTCAGCTTTCCACTACACTGGGCGATAATGTTGAAACGGATATTCTTGGTTCAGTGTTTTTTGGAGAACCGGATACGGAATTCGGGATCCAGAAGATTGCAGGAAGACTCCGCATAAAAGTATTCTTTTAAAGAAGCAAGTTATTCAATAAAGGAGACTATCCATGGTTAACCGACTGTTACGTGTCGTCGGGCGATTTGCCGCCTATCATACCTGGATTCTTTTAATCATTATTATCCTGTTAACGGTCTTTTTCGGATTCCTCTCAACCCGTATCAGTATAAACATGAATATGAACGTTCTTCTTCCGGAAAATGAACCCATTGTGGAAGAGTATAACCTGATCATGGAAGAGTTCGAGGGAGCTTCCAGTATTATGGTAACTGTTCAGGGAGACCCGGACGATTGTATTGCCTACGTAGAACATGTGGTGCCACTCATTGAGAATTTTGACAATTGGATTGTCACACAGGCATCAGAAAGAGTTCAAAAACAGCATGAATCCCTGTTAAAAAATATTGAAAAAGGGCTGTCCCAAAATAGTGAAGAAGGCTATTTCAGGCGTGTTGATTATAAAATCCCGCCGGATTTCGTGAAAAATCACGGGCTCATGCTTATTAAACCCAAGGATTTGGAAAACAGCCGTGAACTCTTTCTTGAACCGGGACTGCCTGAATATTTAACGAATCTGAATAATTCCCTGGAGAAAGAATATATTCAAAGTGAGGAAAAAATATCCACCACTCAGCGGGAACAGCAGGCTGTTCAGTTTTTAGACGGCATCGAACTTTTTACACTAGCCCTGGAAAAAGGACTTTTTGGAGATAACCCTGCCCCTGAGGCTCTCGAAGCCGTTAATGCCATGACCCTGGGATCACCGTACATCTTTTCACCCGAAAGGGATTTGCTCCTCTTTATGGTTATTCCCACTTTTAATGCCATGGCAATGGACTGGCTGCAACCGGCAGTAAACGGACTGGAAGAGCTGCTGGAACAGGAGGCGGATGCATTTAATGTTACAGTAGGACTCACAGGCTCGATCACCCTTCAGCGGGATGAAATGGATGCGGTTATGGAAGATTCCATGACACTGACAATGATAGCAATCATAGCGGTTCTCCTGCTTTTTATGATTTCATTCAGAATGGTCAGTGCCCCAATACTTGCCGTTATAAATCTTCTGATCGGTGTTATCTGGGCTATGGGATTGTCGTATATCATGGTGGGTGTCCTTAATATGTTTACGGCCATGATGGCTATTATTCTTATTGGGCTGGGAATTGATTTCTCCGTCCACATTATCAGCGTCTATACTGAATTGAAAAATCTTGGTATCAAAGCTGAGGAAGCTATTATCAGTACGCTTGAAAAAGTTGGCAAGGGAATTATTACCGGCGGTTTAACAACAGCGGCTGCATTTCTTACGCTTATGATCGGCAAGAGCCGTGCTTTTACCGAATTTGGACTGGTGTGTGGGACCGGGCTTATTGTAATCATGATTTCCACGCTGCTGACTCTTCCCACATTGCTCATTATTCAGCACAAAGTGTGGGTTTTTAAAAAGAAAGAGGACAAGATTTCCCGGGATATCAGCTACGGTTTTATAGGCAGCATTGCTGAAAAGGTTTATCTGCACCGTCGGATCAGTCTTGTTACATTGATGATTGTCACAGGATTCTTCATCTGGCAGACCAGCCGTTTAAAAATGGATTATAACTATCTGAATATGGAACCTGAAGGACTGAAATCCGTCATTCTTCAGGATACGTTGATCGCAAAATTCAACATGAGTATGGAGATTGCAAATATTACGGCAACAAGCCTGGGTGAAAACGAACGGATAACGGAAGAAGTCCGGGGGGCAAACAGTGTCAGTTTTGTGGAATCCCTGACGGATTTTCTTCCTCCCCGGGAAGAACAGCTTGCAAGGGCTGCCGGTGTAGCAGAAATTCGGAGTTTGATGTTACAACAATCCCCGGAAGGTTCAATATATGCCGGGGATTATGGTCTTATCCTTCAGGAACTGATTCGTCTGGAAATGAATGTGATTGAAATGCAGGACATGGCCTTTGTGGGGGGGCAGGATCTTGTAGATCGAAAAGCGATTCGCCTGGTGGGACATCCTGAAAAAGAAGATAAGGTGGGTTGCTTATCCCGCCTGATTGTTCAACTTGAGGATTACGGAGAAATGCCTGAAAATCATATTCCCTTTGCACGCACTTTCCGCCGGGAATACAGGGATCGTGTGATTTCCATGGCTAATCCTGAAATGCTTACCCTGGATATGATCCCGCATATGATTCGGGACAAGTATGTGAACAGAGATGAAAATCTGTTTCTAATTACCATTTATCCGAAAGGAAATATCTGGGATATGCAAAACCTTAAAATTTTCACGGCCGAACTAACAGCTATTTCCCCAAGGATATCGGGAATGCCTCCTCTTATGGACAGGCTGATGGATATTATAGGAAGTGACGGAAGGCGGGCTGTTTTATTGACGCTTGCCGTCGTATTTGTCCTGCTTTTCATGGATTTTGGAAGTATACGTTATGCTTTGCTTGCCATGGTACCCATGGTAATCGGATTGCTTTGGATGACCGGACTTATGGGATTATTAGATTTGAAAATCAATATGCTGAATATCATGGCCATCCCCCTTATTGTGGGAATCGGAATTGATGACGGTGTTCACTTACTCCACCGCTGGCATGTTGAAAAAGACTTGCATCATGTTTTTGCAAGTACAGGAAAAGCAGTCACAATCACAAGCCTCACAACCATGCTCAGTTTTGGAAGCCTTATCTTTGCAACCTATCGGGGATTCGGCAGTTTCGGGCTGGCTCTTTTTCTCGGAACAGGAATGTGTCTGCTGGCATCTGTTCTGATCCTGCCGGTGTTTATTAAGAAGAATCGGTAGCCTGCCCCGTGAAATAAACGAAGTATATTCCCCGGGGTCGGTGGTAGTCGACATCTCGATATACCCTCCATCTGCCTTTGGCGGGGTGTAGGACTACTTGGTAACTGAGAATGAAGTTGAGATTAAGATTAAGATTGAAATTGAGATTGAGATTGAGATTGAGATTGAGGTTAAGCCCTGTGAAATGAGTCCCGGTTTACCGGGATATTTCAAAAGAAAAATTGAAGAAAAATGGATAATATTATATATGGTTTGAGTAACCTGAGTTCCCCCACCCCGGGGGAAATTTACTGTCAGGAATTGAGTATGTCAAATTAATATTATAATTATTATATTCATAAAGTATTGATAACAGAGAATCAGTCGGCAGTCGGCAGTGGCGAGGGAATTGCCTGCCCCATGAAAAGGAACCCGGTTTATCGGGATATTTCAAAAGAAAAATTGAAGAAAAATGGATAATATTATATATGGTTTGAGTAACCTGATTTCCCCCACCCCGGGGGAAATTTACTGTCAGGAATTGAATATGTCAAATTAATATTATAATTATTATATTCATAAAGTATTGATATCAGCAAGATAATTAATAATAAACAATCTCCCGAATATGTAAAGATTAGTCTAAAAAAGCAAAACTGATGAACACCGAAGGTACTTGAATTTTTGAATGCTGTGAAAAAGACAGGAACGAGCATGCTCGATCCCTACATATTTTTAGGTCAACCGGGTGGTGTACGTAGGGCATGGGCATGGTCACTGAGCGAGGTCGAAGTGCCTGTCGAAGGGTCAAAGTATGCCCGTGCCAGATTCTCATACATGCCGGAGCGCAGCAACGGTCGTGAAAGGAGAATGCATGTTCCAACAACCCAACAGCAGTGAGTCTGAACGCTGAACGTTTCAATCTCTAAACAAAAAAGAGCCTTTTTCAAGGCTCTTTTTACTATGCAGAGTGTTTTTTAATTTGATTCTTCGATAGCAGCCTGTGCCGCAGCCAGTCTGGCAATGGGCACCCGGAAGGGGGAACAACTGACATAATTCATGCCTACTCTATGGCAGAATTTAACAGATGAGGGTTCACCGCCATGTTCACCGCAGATTCCCACTTTCAGATCAGGACGGGTACTGCGGCCTTTTTTAGTTCCCATTTCAACCAACTGACCAACTCCGGTCTGGTCCAGAACTTCAAAAGGATCGTGTTCAAGAAGATTCTTTTTCAGATAAACCGGAAGGAATTTACCCACATCATCTCTTGAATATCCGAATGTCATCTGGGTCAGATCATTGGTTCCAAATGAAAAGAATTCGGCAATTTTCGCAACTTCGTCAGCCAAAAGAGCTGCCCGGGGGATTTCAATCATGGTACCTACAAGGAATTCAACCCGGTCTTTCCGTTCGGCAAAGACTTCTTCTGCTGTAGCACGGATAATTTCTTCCTGCATTTTCAGTTCTTCTTTGGTGCCAATAAGGGGAACCATAATTTCCGGAATTGCCTTAATACCCTTTCCCTTGCAATTCAAAGCCGCTTCAATAATAGCTCTTGCCTGCATTTCGGTAATTTCCGGATATGTATTTCCCAGCCGGCATCCGCGATGCCCCAGCATGGGGTTCACTTCATGAAGATCGTCAACCTTATTCCGGACTTCCTCGAGTGTAACGCCCAGTTCGTCGGCCATTTCCTGCTGTGATTTTTCATCGTGAGGAACAAATTCATGGAGGGGCGGATCCAGCAAGCGAACCGTAACCGGCAGTCCGTCCATTGCTTCAAAAATTCCCTCAAAATCTCCTCTCTGCATGGGAAGGAGTTTTTTAAGTGCCTTACGGCGGCCTTTTTCATCTTCGGCAAGGATCATTTCGCGAACGGCCCTGATCCGGTCTCCTTCAAAGAACATGTGTTCCGTCCGGCAGAGGCCGATGCCGCTGGCGCCGAAATCACGGGCGACTTTGGAATCTTTGGGAGTATCGGCATTGGTGCGGACTTTCATCCGGGTGTATTTATCGCACAGGTTCATGAGTTTACTGAAATTCCCGCTCATTTTCGGTTCAACCGTTTCTACTTTGCCTTCATAGACTTCACCGGTTGTTCCGTTCAGTGAGATCCAGTCACCTTCTTTAAATTCCTTTCCTTCTGCAACCATTTTTCTTTCTTTATAATTGATCCGTACGGATCCGGCACCGGAAATACAGCATTTACCCATTCCGCGGGCTACAACAGCCGCATGAGATGTCATACCTCCTCTGGCCGTGAGAATACCCTGAGCTGCATCCATACCGGACAGATCTTCGGGAGATGTTTCTATACGGACCAGAATAACTTTTTCTCCTTTTTCTTTCCACGCTTCCGCATCATCGGCAAAGAAAACAATTCGTCCGGTCGCCGCACCCGGAGATGCGGGCAATCCCTTGGAAATAACGTTTGCTTTTTGTAAGGCTGTTTTTTCAAACTCGGGATGAAGCAGTTCATCCAGTTTTTTAGGATCAACACGCAATATGGCAGTTTTTTCGTCAATCATGCCTTCTTCAAGCATTTCAATTGCTATACGAACCATAGCCGGACCGGTACGTTTTCCGCTACGGGTCTGAAGAATCCAGAGACGGCCTTCCTGAATGGTAAATTCAAGATCCTGCATGTCTTTGTAATGATCTTCCAGCTTCTGTTGGATTTCATTCAATTCTTTATAGGCTTCAGGCATTACCTCTTCAAGGGAGGGATACTTTTCTTGTCTTTCTTCTTCAGAAATATTCTGCAGCTTTGCCCAGCGGCGTGAACCTTCCAGCGTGATTTCCTGAGGTGTACGGATACCGGCCACCACATCTTCACCCTGGGCATTTACAAGATATTCACCGTTAAAAATGTCTTCACCCGTGGCAGAATCCCGTGTAAAAGCAACACCTGTGGCTGAGTTATCACCCATATTACCATAAACCATGGATTGAACATTAACAGCTGTTCCCCAATGATGAGGAATGCCACTCATTTTACGGTAATAAACAGCCCGGTCATTGTCCCAGCTTCCAAAAACGGCACCTATGGCTCCCCAAAGCTGTTCCCATGGATCCGCGGGAAATTCTTTTCCCGTTACATCCTTTACGGCTTTTTTAAAACGGGATACCAGTTCTTTCAGATCTTCTGTGGTCAATTCTGTATCCAGAACCACATTTTTTTCTTCTTTCAGCTTATGAATAATAATCTCAAAGGGATCTTCGTCTTCCTTGGATACGGGTTTCATGCCCATAACCACATCGCCATACATCTGCACAAAACGGCGGTAGGAATCCCATGCAAAACGGCTGTTACCGGATTTATTTTCCAGACCGGTAACGGCTTCTTCATTTAGACCCAGATTGAGAACTGTATCCATCATACCCGGCATGGATGCCCGGGCTCCGGAACGAACGGATACAAGCAGAGGATTCTCTTTGTCCCCAAATTTTGCCCCCATAATTTTTTCCAGATGGGCAATTCCCGCTTCAACTTCGGAACAAAGTTCCTCGGCAGCCTTCTCAGGACCGAGTTCATTCCAGCGATTGCAATAATCGGTAACAATTGTAAAACCGGCAGGAACCGGCAGACCGATCAGATTCATTTCAGCAAGATTGGCACCTTTTCCGCCCAACAGGTTCTTATCTGTGGCCCGGCCTTCCGCCTTTCCTGCTCCAAAGAGATATACATTCTTTTTCATATCTTCTCCATTTTGTTTTTAGCTTAGAAATATACTCATCTCTCTTTTTAAATGCAATGAACCACGGAAGGAAAGAACAAATTGTATACAATTTTCCGTTTTTTCTTAAGCAACTTATTTTAAGGCATATTATTGGTTTTTCTTTGCGTGGTAAGCATTTTCATTCAAATTCTGTCAATTATTTAATAGATTTTCCCGGAAACGTTCATAACCAATAAGGAGTGATATATGGGGCAAAATCTTATTGAAAAGATTGTTCAAATTCATGCAGTGGGAACAGGGGATGCGGTAAAAAGCGGTGATTACGTTAGCATTCGTCCCCGTCATGTAATGACCCATGATAACACGGGAGCTGTCATTCCGAAATTCAGGGAGATTGGAGCGAAGGCAATTGCCGATCCACGGCAGCCTGTTTTCGCGCTGGATCACAATGTTCAGGATACAAGCGAAAAGAATTTGGAGAAATACAGGAAAATTGAAGCATTTGCCGGAGATATGGGTGTGGATTTTTATCCGGCAGGACGGGGTATCGGACATCAGATCATGTGCGAACAGGGATATGCTTTCCCGGGTACACTGGTGGTCGCTTCGGACAGTCATTCCAATATGTATGGAGGTCTTGGATGTTTGGGTACGCCGGTTGTCCGCACGGATGCTGCAGCAATATGGGCGACGGGTCAAACATGGTGGCAGATTCCGCCGGTTACAAAGGTTATCTTCACCGGACGATTAAAGCCCGGAGTTACAGGTAAGGATGTGATTTTAACACTATGCGGTCTTTTCAACCGGGATGAGGTTCTGAACCATGCCCTTGAATTCTGTGGAGACGGAATTCTGTCGCTTTCAATAAGTGACCGGCTTGCCATTGCCAATATGACTACCGAATGGGGGTCTCTGGCAGGACTTTTTCCGATAGATATCACTACAATTGAGTGGATGAAAAATCGGTATGAAACTATCAGCAGGCTTGGATTGCCCGGTGTTAAATCAGATGCGGATACAAAAGGGGAACATCCCCGTATTAATCCGGATTCGTTGAAAAAGCTGACTGAACTCAATCTCCTGGCAGATAAAGATGCTGTGTACGTGCAGGAAATTACTCTGGACCTGAATACGGTTGTTCCTGTTGTCAGCGGTCCTCACAATGTGAAAACATATTTACCAGCCCGTGAAACGGAATCACAAAAAATTAAAATTGATAAAGCATATTTACTGTCCTGTGTAAACAGCCGTGAGGAAGATCTGACTGCAGCTGCGGATGTTGTCCGTGGTAAAAAAGTTGCTCCCGGTGTTTCCTTTTATGTGGCAGCCGCTTCATCGGAAGTCCAAAAAAGAAGTGAAGACCGGGGAGACTGGCAGGTATTGCTGGATGCGGGAGCGATCGTTCTTCCTCCGGGATGCGGCCCTTGTATCGGACTGGGTACTGGATTGTTGGAAGACGGAGAAGTGGGCATATCGGCAACCAACCGGAATTTTAAAGGCCGGATGGGATCCCGGGAAGCCCAGGCCTTTCTGGCTTCTCCTGCCGTTGTGGCCGCTTCTGCAATTGCAGGTTATATTAATTCCATCGAAACAGAAGATATTGCAAAAGCGGCAGCAACACAGATTATCAATAAACCGGTTCCTTCCGAAATAATCTCACGGCTTATTCCCGGTTTCCCTGAAATAACCGAAGGAGAGATTTTATTTTGCCCGGCCGACAATATGAATACAGACGGTATATACCCGGGAAAATATACATACAATGATGCCATGACCCCGGAAGAACAGGCCGCTGTTGCCATGGAAAATTATGATCCGGACTTTCAAAACATGGTAAAAGAAGGCGATATTTTAGCCGGAGGATTCAACTTCGGAACCGGAAGCAGCCGGGAACAGGCCGCTACAGCTCTCAAATACCGGGGTATCCGTCTCGTAATTGCCGGTTCATTTAGCCAGACATATAAAAGAAATGCTATTAATAACGGGTTTATGGTGGTTGAATCACCGGAATTCATTCGATATCTCCTGAAAGAGTGGGGGAAAGGCACTTTAACGATACGAACAGGAATTAAGGCTAATGTAGATTGGAAAGCAAAGATGATCCGTGTACAGGACGAAGCTTTTCCCATGGACGGACTGGGAGCGGCCGCTCAGGAACTTATATTAAAAGACGGGCTGAACAACTGGGTCCGCGACGCATTGAATAAATAAAGGATAGTAAAAATGACTCAAATAGTTGTTGTCGGTTCTATTGCCCTGGACAGTGTGGAAACACCTTTCGGTCGACGGGATAATTCATTGGGCGGATCTTCCACCTATTTCAGCCTTGCTTCCTGCCGTTATGCAAAAACCTGTCTGGTGGGTGTGGCCGGAACGGACTTCCCCAAAGATGCAATTGAATTGCTGAAAAAACATGATATTGATCTGGAAGGACTGGAAATCAAAGAAGGAAAAACCTTTCGATGGGGCGGCCGTTATAAAAGCAATATGAATAAGCGTGATACTCTATATACGGAATTGAATGTATTCGAGGATTTCCGCCCTGTCCTGCCAGAATTCTACAGGGAGAGTCCCATTCTTTTTCTCGGGAATATTCATCCTGAGCTCCAGCTTCAGGTCCTCGGGCAGATGCACGGCAATCCCCTGACAGCCCTGGATACCATGAACCTGTGGATTGATATCAGCAGGGACGCGCTCCTTGAAGTCATATCCAAAGTTCAGATATTATTTATCAATGAGGATGAAATCCGCCAGTTGAACGGAACATCCAGTATTCTTACGGCTGCAAAAAAGACACTGGAAAGCGGTCCCGATACGCTGATAATTAAACGCGGCGAAAATGGTGCCATGCTCTTCCATAAAGATCATATTTTTATTCTCCCGGCCTATCCTATCGAAAATGTAGCCGATCCTACCGGTGCCGGTGATTCATTTGCCGGCGGGTTTATGGGCTATCTTGCATCGGGTAATTATCAAAGCCCTTCATTCAGAGATTTGAAATACGCCATGGTTCATGGGACTGTTATGGCCTCCTATCTGGTGGAAACCTTTTCAACCGATCGTCTGATTAATGTGTCCGATATGGATCTTAAGAAAAGAGTTCAGAACTTTCTTAATATGATCTGTGTGGATTGATGTATCTGTAAAACCATACGGGATCAATCAGCATAAAAGTTATACAAATATTTTGATTCTGATTTTGTAATGGATAAATTTGGATAGAATTTAAAAAGGAGTAGCCATGAAAATTAAAAGAATTAAAGTATTATTCATCTTGATGGTTGTCGCTCTTATTATCGGGTGTTCATCCCAGGAGTTTACATCTGCCAAACTCTATGTTCAGCAGAAAAATCTCCCCAAAGCTGAAGAGTTTTTCCTTCTGGCCATAGACCGTGAACCCACAAATCCCGAAATTCCCTTTTTACTGGCACGGGATGTGTACGGACCTCAGGAAAAATATGATTTAACACTGGAATACCTCAACAAATCCCTTGAAAGGGGTTCGCTATTTGAAAAAGAAATAGCTGAACTTAAAGAGTATTTCTGGCAGAAATCATACAATGAAGGGCTTCGCTATTATACGGCTCTTCAGAATCAGTCCGCCGAAGATCCGGAAAAAGCCATTGAACTTGCAATCCGTTATCTGGAATATGCAAAAGAGTTCAAACCCGTTGACGAACGTGCTTTCTATCAGCTCGCCCGTATCGCGAAAAATTTTATGGAAGATGAAGCACAGAGTATGACTTATCTGGATGAAGGACTGGCAAAAGCTGAAGATGCTGCTTTAATCCGTGAATACAAAGCCATTCAATTGGTTCAGAAAGGCGAGAGAGATGAAGCGCTTGTTTTGTTAAAAGAAGTCATGAATATGGAATCGGAACGTAAAATGGAGGCTTCCCAGCTTTATGCCCGGATTCTTCTTGAAGATGAACGGTATGATGAAGCTGAAGCAACGTTCAAAGAAATTGTGGATAATGACCCTGATAACCCCGACAATTACTTCAATCTGGGATATCTCTATGTCCGTATGGCCGGTGCTGCCGACGATGCAGATAATGAAGAACAAGCAACGGAATTCTTTGAAAAAGCAAAAAATCAGTTTGAAATTGTTTTGGCGATGAATCCTGAAGACGTTCTTGTCATTGAGGCAGTCGGTGATCTGTATACCGAACTCAAAGATTACATGACCGCGGAATATTACTATCAGCAAATGGTCGATAAAGATCCGATGAATGCGAATTATGTTAAGAAATTAGGCCGGGTAATATACCTTCAGGGACGTCATGAGGAGGGACAGGCCCTTTGGGATCATGCCAAGGCTCTTGAATCTCTTGACGAATAATTCTCTTATAAAAACTTTCATTAATACGAGGCTGTCCAACGGGACAGCCTTTTTTTTAGACTTAATGTGTTGACCTGTATGAAGAATTTCACATAAAACCACGGATTTTTATGGTTTGGACAATAATCCTTTCCATGAGGAACAAACAAGGATAAATTTAAGTTAGATCATTAACAAAATACTCTTTTCCGTGTCTAAAGAACAGGGAAGTGTATTATTGGAGGAGTCAATACATGAAACGATTACTTACAATATCAGGTGTTTTTTTAGCGGTTCTTGCCTTTACAACCGGTTGCTATACGCTGGCAAGGCCTCCACTGTCCGCAATTCAGGCAGATTCTACTGCCGTTGTTAGTTATTACCATAAAGAGTATACCGACAACAGTATTGAGAATTATCACTTTTACGGTACGGGTGTATATGGTTATCCATACAATCCATATCGCTGGCACATGCGCTATGACTGGTTCACCGGATCTTATTACTATGATCCTTACTATTATGATTACCGTTATTACAACCGGGACTGGTATTATTACAACAACCGCTATTACTGGTACAATGACGGATACTGGTATTATACCCCTTCGCCTGGAAGCGGTTCGTCAGGTGGTGATCAGAGCGATAAAACACCTGGCCGGAGAACACTGAGTGTTCCAAGGTCAATCGGTCCGTCTGCAGGGTCACCATCAACGGCCCCGAGCGGTACCGAAGCTCCCCGGGTATCTTCCGGAACGGCTCAACCGCCCTCCGCAACACTCCCTGCACCGTCAACGGGTGATGCAAAATCTTATTCAACCCCCAAATCTTCCTCCGGTGGCAGTTCCTCATCCGATTCATCCGGTGAATCGAAAAAAGAAACATCAGGAAGCAGAAGAACCAGTAAACCCAAACGGTAAATACTATGAAAAAACTGATTACTCTGATATTTCTCAGTTCAACCATACTTTTCAGCCAATACAGTGCTGACGATGCATTGCGTCCCTTTAACGGCTTCACAGGGTCCCTTCCACAGGCTTCTGCAATTGGTGATGCAGGCGTGGCAGGCGGACAGGTCCTTCCGGATTTAACCGCCAATCCGGCCAACATGGCCCTGACTAAATTCAGTATTTTAAGGGGTTCCTACGGTTCATCCGAATTTACAAGCGGATCAGAAGCCCTCCCTCAAAACAGGATATCACATTTCTCCTATATTCATGCCCTTCCGGTTTTCCGCGGCAGTATGTCATGGGGGGCTGGACTGACACAGGATCTTGAGTATTCCATGAAATATGCAACAGATACGTATTCCCAGAGAATTGAAGGAAACAGTTATACGATTCATCTTGCCGGAGCTACAGAATTTGCCAAAGATCTGTATGTGGGCGCAGACTTTCAAATACCGGTGGGCAATTTTAAACTCACATCCGTTTTTAATAATAATTCATTGCTTTTGATTGAACCCTCCTTTATGGGAATATCCGGGAAACTGGGTATCGTACACAAGCTGGCTCCCTTTTTAAATATCGGAATCAGCGCCCAATTGCCCAAAACACTGTGGGTCACGGAAGATAATACCGAAGTCTTCGGAGATACACTGACCATAGAGTATGTCCCTTTTGAATATACCCTGGTTCGCCCTATGGAACTCCAGGCCGGTGCGGCATTTCATATGAAACGCTTTGATCTTTTTTATCAGGCAGATCTTATGAACTGGAGCGGATTAAAATGGAATTCTGAAGAAGGAGAGCTCTTTGATCAGGCCATTAATGAGGATATAGAAGAAACACTGAAAAGAACCATTACTCACAAAGCAGGTGTTGCAATCCATCCGGTCAGACTTCCCATAAATTTTTACGGCGGATATCAATTCCGTCCGGCACTGAAAAAAGATACAGATCCCATAACTGTAACAAGCTTCGGATTCTCGTGGTTTTTCAGACAAAGCCTGAATGTGAGCACGTCATGGCAATCCTGGAATTGGAAATATGACGGACAAGACGAATCATGGAAACAAATGCAAGTGGGGATTGAGTTCATTTTTTAATTCAATCATCAGACTTTGTCACATTTTTTTATCTCAAAGAATTCCACTTGTATTAAATGATGGATTACCCATACATTTAAGGCAGTAACGACGTTTATGAAAACCCTTTTTAAAATCCCCGCACTCTTACAGAATCTTTTTAAAACTAAAAAAGATGTTGAGTTTCATGATGTCATTTTGAATAATATTTTTATGCAGAATGTGAAACGTTTGATTATCTTATTTTTCATAGGCTTTCCGATAATTCTAATCCACATTCTTTTATTTTTTCCCAACCTTAATGATTCCAATCCTGTTGATTATCTATGGCGACTGAACATCATTTGTGCCCATATTTCCATTATTCTGTTCTTACTGATTATTAGAGTCCTGATTTTTCTTTTTCAAAAGAATCAAATATCTCAGAAATTTTTAAATGTTAGTTTTCAGATTTTTTACCTGTTACTTATTATTATAGCTGTCTGGATAGTAACTGCCGATCAATGGGTTACATCGGCAATAACACCCTTTCTAATTATCTGTATCATCTTGTCTGCCGCCTTTTTAATTAAACCTCTGCTGGCTATTCTGTTCTTTGCTGCAGGTTATTCTTTCTATTATTTTTCTCTGGCATTAACACAACCAAACAATGAAATCCTTCTATCAAACAGGGTTAATGGTCTCACGGCGGTGGGAATTGGTATTTTTCTATCTATTATGCTCTGGCACAATACTTACGAAAGAATGCTGCAGGCACTGATTATTGAAAGCCAGAAAAAAGATCTGGAATCCCAAAACAAAGAACTGTTTAAACAGTCGGAAATACTGCAAAAAACTATATATATCAAAGACAAGCTCTTCTCTATCATCGGTCACGATTTACGGAGTCCGTTTACAGGAATTCTTGGGTACAGCAAATTACTGGCCAAAAAAGTGGATTCCATGGATCAGACAGTGATAAAGGATTTTGCCGAAAGTATTCATTCCGTGGCCAATCAGGCTATGGGACTGCTGGAAAATTTACTGGACTGGTCACACACCGAACAAAAAATATTTCCTTCAGACCTAACACCTTCCTTCTTCGATACGTTTCAGAACAGGTTATTCAGCAAATGTCAGATTTTACCCGGGAGAAAAACATAACAGTTCTTAATGATATTTCTGCTGATCAAAACCTGCATGCCGATGAAAGAATTTATACAACTATTTTAAGGAATCTTCTCTCCAATGCCCTGAAATTCTCTTATCCGAACGGATCCATCACGATTGATTCCTCAGATTCATCCATGGAGACTCAGGTTATTGTTTCCGATACGGGTAAGGGTATCACACCGGAAAACCTGAAAAAGATATTCGATGAAGAAACCTTTTTTTCCACATTCGGGACAGCAAAGGAAAAGGGAACCGGATTAGGTTTGAAAATTTGCCGGGAATTTATGAAAGTCCATAATGGTAAGCTGGAAATCGAGACTGAACCTGAAAAAGGAACAAAAATACTTCTCACATTTCCAAAAAATAAAGTGTGAAAGACAACCTTACCGGTTAATAAATAAATTGTAATAAATAGAAAAGCTTTTTACTTTCACCCATTCATTCGGAGAACAGGCTCCTTCTTCTGAATGTAGATAAGAAACCGTTCACTCATAATCAGGATGAATCATGACTAAACGAATGAATATTCTGTCCTCATTCCTGTCCATGCTCTGTCTGGGAGGAATTTATGCCTGGAGTGTTTTTGTCCCTTCATTGAAAACTGATTACGGTCTGAGCGGTGCTCAGACACAGCTGATATTCGGCTTTATCATTGCGGTTTTTGCCCTCTCCATGATCTGGGCAGGCTCCCTGGAAGTCAAAATCGGAGCAAAAAGGGTAGCAATTATATCGGCTATTCTCTTTTTGCTGGGTTATCTGATTGCCTCACTTTCCGCCGGGAAAATGTTCTGGATACTTTTGGGAATCGGTATTCTCAGCGGTATTGCAACCGGTTTCGGATACCTTATCGCCCTGACGGTTCCCGTCAAATGGTTCCCGGAAAAAAAAGGTCTGATTACCGGTCTTGCCGCAGGCGGATTCGGCGGGGGTGCTGTTGTTGTGACGATTATTGCTCAGTCTCTCTACGGAGCAGGAGTAGAAACTTTAAAAATATTTATGATCATTGGCTTTTCTTTTGGGCTTGTTCTATTTCTTATGGCTCTTTTTTATAAAAATCCTCCGATAAAGCCGAATGTAGTAACAATCACCCCCCGTTTTTTAAAGGAAAAATCCTATTTAATTCTTCTTATGGCAATTTTTTGCGGGACATTCTCGGGTTTGATGGTTATCGGCAATCTTAAACCCATGGGTCTGGTGCACGGATTATCGGAGCAATTATTAGCATCGGGTATTATTCTGTTTTCCGTATCCAATTTTACCGGACGGGTTGTATGGGGATGGCTGAGTGATTTGTTCTCCAACAGGAAACTTGTTCTGCTTTCATTGGGAATTCTTGGTCTCAGCACCTTTTTTCTGGGATTTATTCCACTTACCCCCATGCTATATCTTCTGCTGGCATTTTCCACCGCTTTTTGTTTTGGTGCGAATTTTGTTCTCTTTGCCAAAGAGACCGCCCAAATTTTCGGTGTGGCAAATGTGGGAAAGATTTATCCGTGGGTCTTTTTAGGATATGGAATCGCCGGGATTACGGGTCCCCTCGTGGGAGGATTCTTATCGGATTTAAGCGGAAATTATCAGTCTGCCGCTCTTGTGGCCGCAATTATCAGTATTTCCGGTGGATTACTCTATTTCTTTTTGCTGAAAGAAAAGCCGGTTTCGGAATAAAGTGAATTGATAATGACTCTTTTTTAAACCGGATTTCGGTTTATAATATTTGAATATAATGGGAGGATTTTTGTATGGAAGCTTCAAACATTCCCCGATTTTTCTGGATATCTCTTAGTTTCTGTATGGTTGTTGCAACCCTGGGTCTTCTTGGAATTGCTTTCCAGTCTGCAACGGTTTCAATTGAAATTGCCGATGCTAAAATTACAATGTCATCCGTATTGGCTGATGTAAAGGAGATCAGATCCGGCCTTGAACTTGAAAACATGATACTTCTTAAAGAAAAAGAAGCTCTGGAAAATCTGTTGACAGAACTAAGGCGAACAGGGGATGATCCTAAAAAAATTCTTCAAACATATCTTATGGATATTACTTTAAAAGGTTATTTCCAGGAGAGAACAGACCGGCTGAAAGATCTGGATGTAAAAATCAAATCCATGGAAAAAATAATCCGTCAAAACGGACAGATGTCCGTTGATTAAACCATTAAGGATTCAGGGATAAAATATCCTTAACAAAAATTTCATCCCAAAAGCGTTCAGCCAAATCTGCCGGTTGATAAGCATCTAGTTGACAATTGTATAATATTATCATGGTTGCATCTCTTTCAGAATCCCTGAGAAGGAGGGATGTAAACCCTGGTAATCCGCCGAGGTGGCCGTAAAATGATTTCCAGCTTAAAATTCCCGGACCGTAATAAGCATCCTCAATATTTGTCGGAACCTTATGATTCAAACGGAATGCATGACTTTCAGCAGAAGTAAGTTCGCCATCCATAAGCAGGGAAGCATAGACCCTCAGGTCGGCAAGGGTTGATATAACGGCACCGGCAGCCCAGGCAACAGAGATATCATAGGATTCCGACCACTCCGTTGCAACCCCGGATGTTCCGGTAAAATAGCCTTTTGGATGGGGATCGGGCATCTCATTCCCCTGAACGGGAAAAGTGGTTTGCGTCAGATTAAATGGTTCAAAAATTCGGGTTCTCAACTCATGCTCCAGTGAATTGCCCGTGAGATCTTCTATAATTCTTCCAAGGATAACCGTATTCGTATTGCTGTAAAACCATGCCTCTCCCGGCGGAGCATTCACCGGGCGTGAGCTTCCCATTTTAATTAATGTGTCGGGATGCCAGTAAAATAATGGGTTGGAAATGGACTGAAGAATAAAGTCAATATGGGATGAGTACTCGCCAATCCCGCTGGTCATATCGGATAGCATAAGAATCGTAATGTTCTCGCTGTTTGGAATATCCGGCCGATATTGGGAAAGGGTATCGGACATGGAGATCTGTCCCTCATCTACCAACTGAAAAAGAACCGAGTTTACCATGGTTTTCGTTATGCTTGCGATGCGAAAATACATGTCAGTATTCATAGGAATATTGGCACTGACATCGGCCCTGCCCGTTGCATATTCCCAGGCGATACCGTTATCGGCAGACCAGAATCCGGCAATGATTCCGGGAACAGGTGTATTATCCACCACCGAATCACAAAGACTTTTCAATAATTCGGTTCCTTCAGCTTTATCTGTCGGACCGGAGCCTTTATCTGAATCGCAGCTGTAAAAAATTCCTGATAGAAAAAACATACTCAACAGAAGAAACATTTTATACTTGAGTAATTTCATTATTTCCTCACGGGTATTTTTTTAATTATAAATTTTTGATCATGGAAAGCGAAGAAAGGGATAACCGGAATTCATATTGCTTTGTGTATCCGCTTGCCAGATTGTGTCAAAATCCCACCCGACAAATGTATCCTGAGCATAAGGAGAGGTCATGGCCGGTGTAAGCCGTCCCTCACCGCCTGCAGAATTAGCCTGTTGGGCAACCTGACCGTCAAAATACGATCCGGTTGTCTGTGTAAAATTATTGTTAACCCCTATTAATCCGCCCACATTGGTATTTCCCGTAACCTTACCGGCTGAATAACAATTCGTTATTTTACTGGGATCCCATCCGTTATAGGCTACCAGTCCACCGGTATAATCCGGAGCGCTCACATCACCTATAGCATAGCAATTCTGAATGGTTCCTCCGGAGTTGGAAGCCACCAAACCGCCGGCATTGGATACGGATGCCGTAACAGAGCCTGTAGCATAACTTTTTTCTACAACACATACCAGAAAAACACCGCTGGTGTATGTCATGGTACCGATCAATCCACCTGCCTGTACCTTTGCAGACACATCACCTGAAGCATAACAGAATGAAACTGTACCGTTACCCATTTCTCCAATTAATCCCCCGGCTCTTCCGGATTCCCAGGGTTCAACACTTAATTCCTCAACCTTTCCTGTTGCATAACTCAGGGTTACGGAATTAATGGTATTCCAACCGAATAGTCCACCCACATTCCCTTTACCGCTAATATTTCCTGTAGCATGGCAGTTTGTAATGTTTCCTGCATTCACACCGGCCAGTCCGCCTACATTTGTCCCGGTCCCGTTGACTTTTCCGGTGGCATGGCAATCTGTCAGATCTGCCAGGTTCCATCCTATGAGTCCGCCTGTCACATGCCCCGTCACGGTACAGGATGATGAACAATCTGTCACAATACCCTCATCTTGTGTGTTGAAAAAACCCGGCCATCCCGTGGTTCCTATCAAGCCTCCAACGGCTTCGTTTCCATGGATATTTCCCGTAGAATGACAGTTCTCAATCCGAATGACCTTTTCGTTGATTCCGGATAAGGCTCCCACTGCCCAGGCACCCCGGACATTCACATTATCCATTAAGATATTTTTTAATTCGGCCTCCTGAGTCCAGCCGAAAAGTGCGGCTGTATTCAGTGTGGAATCCTGAATGGTCAGATTCATGATTCTGTAGGAATTTCCGTCATAGACACCTGTAAAAGGTGGACGGTTATCTGCATGGCCTCCGCTCCGGTAGTATCCGATGGGCCGCCATCCTTTATTGTCTTTCCAGGGAGATACTCCCAGATCAATATTTGCCACCTGCCGGAAATGGGCATCTTTATAATTTCGTACCCGGTTCAGATGGTCCGCTGAGGCCACAAGATAGGGATCATCAACCGTACCAATACCGCCTGCAAATTCTGCAGTTGCTTCATACAGGTAGAGCTCCACGGTATTATTATCCTGAATCTCCTGACGGTATGAACCGTAGCCAAGCCAGTCGATTTCGCTGATCCTTGTCGTCATGGAAAGGGTAAAATTTCTCTGCAATGGAGCTTCCACCGGTTGGGATACCCAGTAATATCCTAATTCGTCTTTTTCCACATCCACCGGATAGGTGCGGGTTGTGGAATTGGGTACCAGAACCATGAGCGTTGCTGAAAACCGGTCCGGCAAGACGCTTTGCTGTTCCGATTCCACAATTTTAAACTGCAGGGATTTATTGAACGTGTTTCCTTCTGAAGCAGGATCCAGTATGAGAATATCTGCCGTGTCACATGCGGCAAACAGGAGCAAAACAAGTGTTAAAATACTTCCGAACTTTACGTATTTATTTATCATAGCATTATCTCCTTAAAAGAGTTCACGGGACAGGCGAAACATGATTCCCGGCTTTCTGTCTGCTTCTGTATTGGATTCATTTCTAACAGTCAGAACCGGTATGGAAGCCGTCAGCATTAAATCAGTCCTGAAGACCGTAAAAGCTACGGCAGGATATAGATCCAGGAATACATAATCCTGTTCGGCACTGATTCCTTCCTGAGAGTATTCCTGTTTTGATCCTGAAAAAATATGAGAGCGGTCAATATTTCCTTCTCCGTTGACAGACAAGGACAACCCACATAAAACAGCAGCAAATTTTGCAACATTGTAAGAAAAGGAAGAATTCATAATAAAAAGACCGCCGTTCGTAATATTATAGGTGATGGTTTCCGTTGCCCTGAATGTATCCGGATGCAGGATCTGAACAATATTTTCTCTGGGTGTATTCAGTCGAAAACTCACACTGTTATAAAGGGAATACTGCTGTTTTCTCATCATAAATATATTCTGAAAAATCAGATCCGTACTGCCGGTACCCATGGGGATAAGGATTCCATCCACTGTTTTATCCTGATCTCCTGTGGGTGCTTTCACGTGGATCATGGATTCATTCATCCAGTCTCCTTTCCTAAAACGGTAGGATGTTCTGAAAACCGCATCACCCAAACCGGTTGCCGATTTAGTGAAATCCCCGTAACGGATCTCTCTTTTCAAAATAACCGGTAATTTTATTTCAGCCGTAACACCTTTCCATCGGTACCGCAGCGGAAGATTGAAATAGATATTCCGGGGTGTAAAAACCGTCTCTGCCGGAATTCCGAATTGACCCGCCGGACCCGGTTCCGGAGCTTCAAAGGCTTCCCTTGACGCTGTAACGCCGGGACTTACCAGTGCATTATTCAGATTCTCCGGATCTGTCTGAATAAAATCCGTATTCCGGGCCATGGTCTCAACACTTTCCGGAATTACATTTACATAAATTAACTGAGCCCATAAGGTTGTAGTAAAGATCAAATTCAAAATAACGGCATAACGTTTTATTTTCATCTTACCCCCATGTTCATAGGAATTAATTTGTTTATTTATCCGAATGAATACCTTCTTTAATTAAGAATTTAGCATCATATCTTACGTCAATTTAATACTAATAAGCAAGAATTTGGATTGTTTAGGGTAAATGGTTAGCTATGAAAAGATCCTGTAGTCTTTAAAGTTTTTGGTTATATTAAACTGAAAAATTTATGCAAAGTATAGTCCGGACAGATTACTATCCGGAAGGAGAAATTAAATGAACAGAAGAAAAATGATAAATCTGTCTGTCGTGGTTTTTATTTTTATTCTGATTCAATTCTATTCCCTAAGTGGTGGAGAGAGGCCTATGGTTTTGGGGTATTATCCAAGCTGGAACAAAACTATATATCCTCATACACTTATTCCTTTTGAACATCTGACCCATATTTCTCATGCTTTTATCTTTCCTCATGAAGACGGAAGTTTGGATCTTACCGGATTTACTCACTATCCTGAACTGATCACTGCTTGTCATGAACAGGATGTAAAGATTATCATATCCGTAGGCGGATGGGATCCTGCAAGAACGCCTCGTTTTGCCGCCATGGCCGTGGATTCAACAGCCCGCAGCAACTTTGTGGAAAATATTACCAGCTTTTGTATTAATTATGGTTATGATGGAATAGACATGGACTGGGAGTATCCCCCTCCTGAAATCCGGAAATATACTTCAGCCCTGTTTCGTGAGCTTAGGCAGGCGCTTTCTTTGGTTAATAAACCCATGTCCCTGAGTATCGCCGCTCCTTCTTCGGATCCATATGACCGTTACGACTGGTCAGTTATGAATGAAATACTGAACTGGGTAGGTGTTATGACGTATGATTATTATGGGAGCTGGACAGCCAAAGCAGGACCGAATTCACCTCTGCACGGAACACTATCAACTACTGATCAGGGGTGGATTGACCGCTCAGTGAATCATTACATCAATGATAAAGGAGTTTCTCCTTCCAAACTCTGCATTGGAACGCCTTTTTACGGCTGGCAATTTGAAGCTTCAGCCATGTATGGTCCTATTACGGGAGCCAGACAGCTTCGATACTTTGAGATTGAACCTCTGATTGCCAATGGCTGGACCCGGTATTGGGACAGTGCGACACGTACGCCCTATCTTATCAATCCTGAAATAAACCGTGTCATTAGCTATGACGATATCCAGTCTGTCCAAGAGAAATGTTTATATATTAAATATCACGGACTCCGGGGGACAATCATCTGGGCTTTGGGACAGGATTATATAAATAACGAGACGGTTCTTCTGGATGTCCTGGGTCCTGAATTGTCAACATATATAAGAGTTATTGACCGGGATATCCAACCGGAGATATGCGTATTACATCCAAATTTCCCAAATCCCTTTAATGCCTCAACCCGTATTGCCTTTTCACTAAAGAATAAAGATACGGTGAGTCTCAGGGTTTTATCCATAGATGGGAAAAAGGTGAATATATTAGTCCAGGATACTTTTCAGCCCGGCACGTATGAAATAACTTTTCAGGCATCTCATTTGCCTTCCGGACTGTATTATTGTGTTATGGAAACCGGGGGAAGGACCCATACCCGCAAGATGGCTTTAATAAAATAGAAATTTTAATATTCTTTTTATTATACATTAAAAAAGTAGTGCCAGTCCGGCCAGCAGCCCACCGGACAGGGTGCATAATTGATTTACCCTGTCATTATTAAGGAATGTATAACCTCTGACCAGGGGAATGTTTTCATGGGAACAGTGGTCTCTTTTTTCCGTGATTTTATGGCATTCGGGACAACGGTACTGAGCTTGCAGGGTTGCTCCAATAATGGAATCTACGACAGATCCTAAAAAACCGGCAAAGGTTATGATCAGGACGTGGATCAGGCTCAGGGATTCCGTGTGCCGCCAGTCCCAGACAACCCATCCGATGAGAACGACAGAGAGTGAACCAATTAAAGCCCCCAGCGTTCCCAAAGGAGTGATTCCCCCGGAAGTACCCATTTCAACTTTTTTAAAATTCAGGATACTGACGGGCATACGTTTACTGAAGGTTCCCAGTTCTGTTGCCCAGGTATCGGCTGTTGCCGCGGCTATACTGCCGAGGAAGATCATATACCAAACCATGTGATTTGTAAAATAGTAGCCTAAAATGGCAAACATTCCCACGCCTCCGTTGGCGAAGACCTGAAAAATATCCCGTCGGCCTCCTTTTTCAAAGACCGTTTCAAGGAGTTTTTTATGTTTTTTACCGATACCGGTAAAAAGACTGGATGTAACAAAAAAGTATATGACCGGAAGCATCCATTCCAGCCCGCCGATACCGAAAACTACCGTCCCCAAAAGCCAGGCTCCAACGGCACCGCTCAGTGACAGAGCTTTCAATTTCCATGCCAGCCACGCAATACCGGCTGTAAGAATCATCCAAAGCATGAGCTGATTCTGCATGGCCGGTTCACTATAATATAGAAAATCCAAGACTACTGCACTTCCCAGAGGTACCATCAGATTATCCGTGCCTTCATGGGAAACTGTTTCGGAAACGGCGGCGTATATGGCGGTAAAAAATCCGAAAAGTACTGCAGAGGAAAGTGAAACAGCAGGACCGAACACTTGTCTGAAACCGTACATGCCTGCAACTGCTACAAAGAAAGCAACAAGAAACATAGCAGTACTGCCCTGCAGAGATTTCTTGTCAGTCCATATTCTAAAGGTTATAGGATTTTTTCGGGATTCTCCAACCCAGCTTGCAATGGGGTCGCCGAATGTCATAATCAACATTGCCGTAAGAAGAATTGCCGGATCTTTATACCAGAACCACAACACCAGAACTAAAAAGGATATGGGGAAATAGACGGTTCCATAGCTGACCCGGTCTGTCTCATGAATTCCTTTTAAAAGCCCGAATCGGATTCCCGAATAGTTTATTAAAATAAAGAGTCCGGCCAGAGTGACCACAGGTAAGGATTCTTGAAAAAACAGCGGAGAAAAACAAACAAGAATGCCCACAAGAATATGAACAATTCTCCGGGTTGTATGAGGATGTACTTTTAATAACTTGAGCAGAAAATCGGCTAATCCCAAAAAAAGTATAATGATCATGAAAAAGAGAATAAAAATAATCCATGTCGGTAGATGTAACAGCATACAAGTCTCCTGTGTATCAAATGAATTTAAACGGTTCGCAGGCAAAAAAGTTAGAAAAATCTTTGAAAAGAGTCTTGCAATTAAAATCGAATTTCGTGTATATTAACATAGCGTTTGAGGGATTAATATCCGCAAGGCGGATTTTGAAATATTTCTTCTCAGGTTCCCTCCTGTGTTGAAAAATGCCGGTGTGCTCGCACCGGCATTTTTCTTTTTATCCCTGTTTTTCATTTTTCCTCTGCGGGGAAGATTCTAAATTCATAGCAATGAAAGTCCGTCAAATCTATTTTTCTCTTGTTTTTTTCATCCTGACTCCCATTCTGTATGGTATGGATTATGACCTGAGTATGTTCGTAGAAATACCGCCTGTCCGTTATGGCCGGACTTTGAGTAAAGGTATCATTGTACAGCCCGGTATCACCTTTTATCCCCGGGAAGGAAACTGGTATCTCTCTTCCGGAACCGGGGCTGGTCCCGGCTGGACGGAACTGCTGTTTTCCGGAGGGATGTACTATTCAGTTGGAAATCTTCTTCTGCGTCCCGAATTCGAAGCAGGCTGGGCCGGTAAGCCGGATTCATTAACCACATCTCTGAAAATAACTGTTAACAGAATTACACGATTCCCCTGGAGTGTTTCAGTGGACGGAGATCTGTTGTCAGGCCGTTTACACAGCCGTGGCGAAGTACAAAAGCATGCTGACTGGAAAGTCCCCTGGATTCTTTCCGGATATGCCGCGGTTAACCTTACTAATTATACTATGGGAACTTACAGATGTACCACCGGTCTCTCCGAAGCAGGACTTGGAATCACATCATGGGCGGAAATTGGTCCTTATTATGGTGAACTCACGCTTTTATGCGGACCTTCTTTTAATCGATTTAATTATGAAAACTTTATTGTATCACTCAGATTCCTGCTGATTTGGAGCAAAGGAGGGTAAGTGAAAAGGATTTTAATTCTAATGATAATTAGTCTTTTATTGTCATTGTCGTGTAGTAAAAAGGGGCAGGAGGGAAAGATGTCCGATGAGATTTCAAGAAATAATTATCCGGAATGGGCTGCTCATGTAGTATGGTATCAGATTTTTCCGGATAGATTCCGGAATGGAGACATATCAAATGAACCGGATTTAAAGTCCCTGAAAGGTTCATGGCCCCATGATGCCCAATCTCCATGGGAATTATCTCCATGGACATCGGACTGGTATAAACTCCAGCCATGGGAAAGGGAAAACGGGAAAGATATCTGGTTCAATATTCAACGCAGGCGATATGGCGGCGATTTACAGGGCATAATAGATCGCCTGGATTATCTGAAAGATCTGGGAATCGGAGCAATTTATCTGAACCCTGTCTTTCAGGCTCCCAGTCTGCATAAGTATGACGGGGCAATGTACCATCATATTGATGTCCATTTCGGTCCCGATCCGGCAGGTGACCTGAAATTAATGGAAACAGAAGATCCTTCCGATCCCTCTACCTGGGTCTGGACAAACGCGGATAAGCTGGCACTCAAACTGATTCGTGAAGCCCATAAAAGGAATATCAAAATTATTTTTGACGGTGTATTCAACCACATGGGAATTACAAGCTTTGCTTTTCAGGATTTGATGAAATACGGCAAGGAATCCAAATATAAAGAGTGGTTTACTGTAACGGACTGGAATACCCCCGGAATGTTAGGAGCTCCTTTTACATATGAGGGATGGTATGGCGTTGCCGAACTGCCGGAATTGCTGGAAGATGAAAACGGGATTGTTGAAGGTCCGAAGGAGTATATTTTTCACGCTACCCGGCGCTGGATGGATCCGGACGGGGACGGGAACCCTGAAGACGGCATTGACGGTTGGCGCCTGGATGTGGCTTTCTGTGTGGGACATCCTTTCTGGAAACAATGGCGTGAACATGTAAAATCCATCAATCCCCAGGCTTACCTGACCGCAGAAATCATAGACAGTACGGATAAAATCCTCCCGTATCTGCAGGGGGATGAATTCGATGCCGTAATGAACTATAATTTCGCCTTCATTGCCCATAAATATTTTGTGAATTCCCGTGAACGGATCAGCACAACTCAATTCAATCGTGAACTGAACGATTTGCTGAATGCCTATTCTCTTGAAACCCTTTATATTCTTCAGAATCTCTATGATTCTCACGACACCCAGCGGCTTCTGAGTTCCCTTGCCAACCCGGATATTGGAAAATTTGAGAACTGGGGGGAATTTTTTGGCAAATCACAGGCAATAAATCCGAATTATAATATCAGACCTCCCTTTGATAAAGAGGTTCTTAAAACACACAGACAGATGATCGTCTTTCAAATGACATTTGTGGGTGCACCTATGATCTATTACGGAGATGAAGCCGGTATGTGGGGAGGAAACGACCCTTGCTGCCGTAAACCCATGGTCTGGCCGGATTATGATTATGAATCGGAAAAAATACGGCCGGACCAATCGTTAATGGAACCGGTTTCCGTTTCATTTGATACTGATCTGCATGCTTTTTACAGAAAACTGATCCGGATCAGGAACAATCATCCGGCATTAAGGATTGGTGATTATCATGTGGTTATTGCAGATGATGAACAGAATCTGTTTGGATACCGGCGGCAGGAAGACAATGACATTGTTCTCGTTCTTTTTAACAGCAGCGATGAATCTCAGTCTTATCAGATAAACGAAAAACACTTCCCGGACAAACGGCAGGTAAAAGAACTTCTGAGTGGCAAGACTTTGTCTAAAGAAGACAAAGCATTTGAAATAATCATTCCATCGCGGGAGACTGTTGTCGTCTTTTGATATTATGGTTTAGAAACGTGACTTAATGAAGTAGCCGGTAGCCGGCAGTCGGTAGCCTGAAAACTCAGCACTTCCCGATCTCCGCCTGTCGGCGGATTCTCCCGATAAATCGGGACAAGCTTGGATCTCCGCTCTGCTCCGACATAACTCAGCACTCATAACTCATAACTCATAACTCAATTAAAATGTTAACTTTTCCTGTTTTAATGTGTCAAAGGATATAACTAAAGAGGAAACGTATGCTGAAAAATAGAAAACTCACATGGATGCTGATACTTCTGACAGTGGTTTCAGGGTCTCTATTTGCCCAACAGAGAGAAAATGTGCCCAATATCAGCGGATCTGTACATGGACGTGTTTTAGATGATTTAACAAACAATGGTGTAAGTTATGCCAACGTTATGATATACAACTTGCCGGACAGTACACTTGTTGACGGGGCTATGAGTGATGAAGGTGGGAATTTTTATGTTTCTGCCATCCCGCCGGGACAATTTTACGCTCATGTTAAATTCATAGGATATCATAGTTTTGATACGGAATCATTTCGTATAACACCTGATAATACAAGTATCGCTCTTCCAGATATCCGGATTAAACGGGCGGCTATTCAAATGTCCGAGGTACAGGTTGTGGGAGAAAGGCCTGTTATAGAATTCAAAGCGGATAAACGGGTGGTCCATGCGGATCAGTTCGCTGCATCCTTAAGCGGAACAGCCGTTGAAATTCTGGAGAATGTTCCATCCATGGATGTGGATATCGAAGGGAATGTCACCCTTCGGGGCAGTTCAAATTTTCTGGTATTGATTGACGGTCATCCCAGCGTATTTGAAGGAAGTGATGCCCTTGAACAGGTGCCGGCAACCATCATTCAATCCATAGAGATTATTACAAATCCCAGTGCCCGTTACGATCCGGACGGAACAACAGGTATCATCAATATTATTACAAAAAAACAGAAAATCACCGGTATCAGTGGTCAGGTTTCAGCAAATGTGGGAACAGGCGATAAATATGCTACAAATGTAGCCCTGAGCATACGCCGGGACAAATTCACATGGAACAATACCATCAGTTGGAGAGACTATCAATCGGGAGGGCAGCGCACCACAAACAATACGACAACCCTGAATGATTCCCTTTTCAATTTACTGGGAAAGGGAAAGGGAGAAAATCAGCGCCAGTCATGGTCTGTTCGGACCGGTTTCGATTACCGTCCAACCAATAAACTGAACCTGTCTCTTCAGTTCAGTACAGGCTACTGGGGCCGGAGCCGGATCAGTAATCAGACTTATGATGAATTTCCGGTATTGGCTACCTATTCATCCTATGATGAAAACAGCCGAGGCAGTGATTTCTGGGAAATAAATTTTGATTTTACACAAAAATTCTCAAAGGAAAAGCATGAGCTCAGCGGGTCGGTCCAGTTTAGAAACAGGGAAAGTGAAGAATTCAATGAAACCACACGTTCTGATGTAAACGATGATATTACCGACCGGATCAAAAACACGGAAGATGCAGATAATAAAGATTGGCGGCTCAAACTGGATTACGTCCATCCTTTGACGGAAAACAGACGCATTGAAGCCGGAATCCAGTCCCGGCTCTCTTATGAGAGAGATATTTCCGGCAAGTATGAATGGGACATGGTAAATGATGCCTATAATAATTTAACCCAATTCAGCCAGGATAATGATTATGAACACGTTATTCATAGTCTTTATACCATTTATAAAGACAGATTGGGACTTATTGAATGGCAGTTGGGAGGACGGGGAGAGTACACATACAGAAATATGAAACTCCACAACCAGGATACCACTTATAATATTGACCGCTGGGATTTTTTTCCATCTTTCCACATGAGCCTGCCACTCTCTGAAAACAATCAAATCATGGGTTCTTATACCCGCCGTATCGAGCGTCCCCGGAACTGGTATCTGGAACCTTATCAGACACAGCGGGATGTTTATTCAATTTTTCAGGGAAATCCCGGACTGGATCCGGAATATATCAATGCCTGGGAAGCAAGCTGGCAGCTAAGCCGAAAAAGAGATTACATAACGGCAGATATCTATCACCGAACAACAGAGAATAAAATTGAACGGGTACAGAGCCCCATCGATAAGCAAACTATGTTGTTCACTTTTGCAAATGTGGGTAAAGATTACAGCACCGGATCGGAAATTGCGGTGAATTATTCTCCGTACAAATTCTGGACACTCTTTCTCAGTGGTGATATCTATCGTTACCGGGTAGAAGGGGAATATAACGGACGCAGTTTTGACAACAGTTCCAACAACTGGGGCGTGAAATTTAACAATACATTTTTTGCAGGAAAAAAAACCCGTTTCCAATTGGATACATCTTTCCGCGGCCCTTCCGTAACCAGTCAGGGACGGCGGGAAGCTTTCTGGGTTTCAAGTGCATCTGTAAAACATGACTTTAATAAAAGCTGGACAGCCACCTTGCAGGTCCGTGATGTGTTCAGTTCGGGAAAATTTGAATATACATCAACCGGTCCCGGTTTTGAGAATAATTCCGAGTTTAAACGGGAATCACCCATAGCCATTTTGTCCATAAGCTATCGTTTCAGCAATTACAACAATGGGGACAGACAACGCCGGCCGGGTGAAGGCGAAAATGGTGAGTCGGAAAATGGCGGAGATGATATTTTTATGTTTTAGATGTTTGGCTCACTTTATTTGCTGTTCAAGGGCTCACGGGCTGGTGGCTTTGGTAGCCGGTAGCCGGCACTTCAATACGATCTCTGTCCATCATTGGTGGAGCGGAGCCTTACCCGGTAACCGAGGTTGAAGCCCGTTAAAGCCGGTTAATACCCATGTCTGGCTGTTATAGCTATGAGAAAAAAACTTCTCGATACTCGCTCCTTATCCCTTGTCACGCGTTACACGTCACTTTCTCTGACTTTTGGACTTTTCGACTTTTGACTTTTGACTTTCGACTTTCGACTTTTGACTTTCGACTAACGACTGACTAAACCAAATTCTATCATTCTTAATTCATCATTAACCGATTACCGGCTACCTTCCCCTGTCTCTTTCCACCAGTCAAACATTACCAGATGCACCATATCAAAGATCATCATACCATCTGTCTCTTTATGGAGCATTTTCATGGCTTCGACATATTGCTCCGGGTTGTTTTCGTCTTTGTATTGCTGAACGTAGAGGCTGCCGTACACGGGAATTTTTCCTTTGGTCACATGCATGGACATTTTTGCAGCACCTTCGACGGAGTGGTACGGCTTGTATTTCTCTTCCATGCCTGCTTCCCTGTTGGGTTTCTTTTTCCAGTCATCCAGCAGACTGTCCACTTCCGCAATGGTCACCGGATAGAAATAACATCCTGTAAAAAGGAAATCAAGGGTCTCGGCGTAGCCGGTTTCCTTATACTCCGGAAGGGCCCAGCCGTATTCTTTTGACGGGTCATAGTCTTTACTGGCCCAGTTCACGCCCAGTTCATGGTAGCTGGGATACCAGGCCCCCACATAATCGGAAAAAATGGCATCGGGACGGACACGTTTTACTCGATACCGGGATTCCACAAAGAAATCATGGATTATCATTGCCCGCCATAAGAGCCATTCTTTATAGAGTTTTCCCGGAACATGAACCGGTTTTCCCTCATCATTGACCGACCATGTAAAAATATCCGCCGGCCAGTCTTCAACAGGTTCATCCAGCCACTCCTCAAAAACCTTTCTGGAGTAATCGGAAAAATCCGAACGGATATTGTCATAGCGTCCCCGGTCCAGAACAATACCGTCAAAATCGAAGCGGGTCAGCATTTCTTCCATCAGGGCATATTGGTGTTCCCGCACTTGGGGAAGAGCAGGATTAACAAAAGCGGAGTAACCTACATGGTATTCTGTTGTGGGAATAATACCTCCCGGCAAATAAAGCATGGTCTGCCATTCGGGATGGGTTGTGTAAATGGTTCCCCGTTTATGATCCTTCCATCCTTCGGAAAAACAGTTCATGGCAGCCAGCACAACCAACCCGTTCTTCCGGGCATATTGGATCATCAGGTTTGGATAGTCAAAATCCCCATCACGGGTAAATCCCCGCCATTCCAGTGCCTGTTGGGCGATTTTACTATCATATAATACCTCCCCGGAAATGGGTTTTAAGTCCACAATGACCCCGTCAAACCCGGTCTGTTTGATTTTATCCATATAATACCGGATGGAGTCCTCGGAACTCAGCCGTTCATAATTTGCTGAGGCATCAATCCAAAGCCAGTTTTTGGTTTCCGGTTTTTGTTTATTACATGAACCGAACATAAACAGTATTCCCATGAGGAATAAAAGTGTTGTCAGAGCTTTATTTTTCATCACGAACCCCTTCCTTACCAGTGATATGAAAAGCGCAGGTAGAACTGATGTTCAAACATTTTCAAACCACTCACATTTTCCAAGTTTATGGCAAGCATGGGCCAGAGTTCGGCTGCAATCAGATGAGCATTACCATGCCAGCCAATATTCACCCACCGGATGGGAGAAAATTCAAAGCCTAAGCCGGCTTTCCCTCCCCAGCTCCAATCCGTACGGTTGTGTTCTTCAAGATCAACAATTGTTGGTACAAAGGTATCAACAGAATCCGGCTGGATTACGGTATAAAAGGCATCCCGATTGAATGTCCAGTGATTCAGCGTTATACCGGCCTGAATGTAAAAGGTGAACCAGGATACAGGTTTCAAGATTTCATATTGGTACAGGAGACCGCCCGAATAATTTTCCAGGGACATATACAGACTGTCAAAGGGAACCTTCTCCCGGTTGATCTGGTTGAAATCCATAAAGCGGTACTGAAGCATAATGCGGGATTTTTCATCCTGGCGCCAACCGGCAGAAAATGTATTGGTATGGATGGGTTCGAATCGCTCATGCAAACCTGCAAAGGGATAAACAGTCTCCGTACCGGCTCCAACCCAGGTTTGATCCTGAGCCATTGTTTCACCAGATTGAAATATCCAAAGGAACAGCATGAGGGACCAAACTGCACTTGAGATTCTTCGTTTGGATTTTTTTGAATTTGAATGGATGTTTTGTATCACGGTTCACCGTACGTTTTTAATAGATAAAATGGACACCGGCTTTAATTTGCATGTGATTTTCCAGGGGAAAGAAATCCGCATCTTTCCGGTTATTCAGGTAAAACCTGAACATACTTTCACCCGATAATAAAATATAATCCGATAACCGCCAGTTCAGACTGACACCGGGTGTAATATTCCACACCCAGCCGCTTTTTGCATCGGAACGGTTTTGAAAATCGTAGGAAAAACTGTAATCAATGGATGGGAAGTGTTTGGTCCAGTACTCTTCAATATAGAGCTGCCGCCTGTAGAAGGATGCCCCGCCGAGAAAGCTCAGACTGACCTGGAACCGGGATGTTTTGTTACTGGTCCAAAGAAGGCCGGCTTCCACCGGTTTTATCTTCAAATCCTGTCTTGGATCCACGTTGACATCAAAAACAGGATTGTTTTCCGCCAGATAAACCACATTCCCGTAGATCTGCCGCCAATAAGGCCAGTCCAGAACCCGATGGGCATTATCCTGATCAATGGACAGATACCAGTGTCCGCTGTTCATACGGAAAGACCAGCGTTTGGAAATCCGCCAGTCCAACCGGATCTCGTATCCGGGTCCATTGGCTGAATTGATCAGCGTATCTTTCTTTGAACCAGAGGCATATCCGGCATGAACCGACAGATTTTCCAATGTGAGGGCAGGGAGGGGCATTGCAGAAAAAAGCAACACAAGAAGGAATGCTGTAATCCAGATCTTATTTTTCATCATCGGTTCACCTGAATTCCAAAATAATAGACGGCAGGAAAACGGCCGAAAGGAATCACAGCCATATCTGCACGAATTTTTCCCCACACAAGTCCGCCGCCAAAGCTCCACGCATCTTCATCCACCGGTGTCCGGTAAGCGGTACGGAGATAAAACCTGTTATAAATCCGTTGTTCAATTGCCAGATGAAGCCTTTCCGGATTATCGGAGGGATGGGAAAGTTCTGCCACCAGTGTCAGCAGATAAACAGGAGAATCCCACAAATCGTATGCCAGTCCGAGTTTGAGTACCGTAGGCATCTTGAAAGAATCCCGGATAAATTTTCCGTCCACACCGAAATGATTGATATAACCGGAAAACCGGAGGGATTTGAAGCCTGTCACATAATAAATACCCATATCCACCAAAAGATTTTCGGACGTATAGTTTTGGATCTGTTCCTGAACCGCATTCAGCCGCACACCCCATGAAAATTTATCCGTCAGCCGGCGGGACCACGTCAGTCCCAGGGCGGCTGATTGTGCCGTGTATTGCCCGAGCCTCTCACCGGCAGCATTGGTATGGTCCATTTGGCCAAAATCCACAAAATTGATGCCGATTCCGATGTTTCCCAAAAGTCCTGCAGGAAATGTTACACCTGCCGCACTGTGATTGATTTCTGCTATCCACCGGGATTGTTCTGCTCCAAATTGCCAACCGGTCTGCATGCCCAGCACACCGGGATTGGCAAAAAGAGAAAGGATGCCTGCATCATCGATAAAGGTTCCGGCGGCCTCACCTAAGGCCGCCTGCCGGGATGTAACGGGAATTTCCAGAAAAGTGTAACCCACAGTCCCCGTCTTCCTGAAAGAGCTTCCCATCAGGGAAACGGTCCATAAGAGAAACAGAAAGAGAAGATATCTTTTGCGAAATTTCATCGGATGATACTGAACTTTCCTGTTTTGACTTGTCCGTTGCTCTCCGGAGCGTGGGACGTGATATGGTAAATGAAAACACCGCTTTCCACATATTGTCCGTATGCACTGACCTGATCCCACACGGCTGAACCGATGGATTCGGTATGTTCGATGGTTTTTACAAGATCACCCCTGACGGTATAAATCCGGATTGTGCACGGGCTTGGGATATTTCTGAACTGAATATTGTCTGCATCGGCGGATTGTGTGAGTCCGGAACGGAGGACAAAAGGATTGGGAACCACCAGGATGTTATCCAATGTTTTACTGGCACCATACCCGGCACGGAAAGGGGTTACGGTACGGTTTATATATTTTGATGTTTCCAGTGCCGGCACGCTTCCGGGATAAGCACCGGGATCGGGAGGCCATACAGCGTGACCCGTATCATAGGCTGTAACCGCATAATAATAGGCTTCCCCGCTGATGACGGATGTGTCTGTATAGGTGTAGATCCCGTCAAAACCGTCATAATGTATAAAGTCTCCTTTGGGAATGTCTGCAATCAGGTCCCACGGGCCAATAGGCATGTAATTGGAACGATAAACCCGGTACCCTGCCAGATCAAAGGCTTCATCCCCGCTGTAGTCCGGATCGGGAATACTTTCTCCGTCATCATTCCATCGGAGCACAGCTCCAATTTCATCTTCACCCAGATAATCGAGTTCGAAATGTCCGGGAGCTGCAGGCGGTTTGGGCAGATCTAATCCGCTGTTGAAATTTTGCTGGGCTGCATCAGCATTTTCCAGAATAATCTGCCTGCCGCGGGCAATATCACTGGCAGCGGCATTAGGATCAACCGCAACACTGTAATCAACGGATCCCATGACTTCCGAAATGACAAAACGGATGGAATCCCCCGGTTCAATATCCCATGGCCCCAGAGAAACCATTGTCCAGATCTTTGAACTTCCCCAGCGGTCATCTCCCAGGCTTGTGATGGCATCGGTGGCAAGGGAAGGATTTTTCAATACGGCATAATCCCCTTCCATGGTTCCCTTATTTGTAAAAGGGTGGCTGGACTGAGTGGGATGGGAAGCTGCCCAGCCGTAGTTGTGAATCCTGTTTTCCTCCCCTGTGGAATCGGGCGAAATATATAGAAATTTAATACCTGCATAGGCTGGTGCCAGGTATTCCCCCATTCTTTCCGGTCCGCCGTCGGCCCAGTAATCGTAAGAAAAATTTCCGGCCACATCTTTAAAATCGGCAGCATAACCGTACATGAGCCTGCGGTTTCTATCCCACAGCATACGGGTATTCCGTGATCCGGAATTATAATTAGGAAAGAGAATTGACCATCCCCGGGCATTGATGGAAAAGGCATAGAGAAACATGACATGGGTTTTAAAAAGGGTGGAATCCCCAACATTGGTTATGGTATAATCAAAAATAATATAATCCTGATCCTTTTCATGAGACGGCCACTGGTGGACTTTCCGGTTCACCCGGATTGGCAAATAGGTTTTACGTTCATAGGGAAAAAGATAATTCGGATTCCACTCATATTCCGTTTCAATCATAATCTCGCCGGTTCCGGTTTTAACTTTGTTGTAATAGTTTTCCCGGCCCTCATAGACAAATTCATGTTTGGTTGCGATATACTTCGCCGTGGATTCAAAGCCCACACCTCCGGCATAGAGGGCAAAATCCTCCCGCCCCATAACCACACCGCTGCTGTCGAGGGCACCGATCCAGAAACCGCCGCCAACATGGTGTGATGGACCTTCACCCACATGTCCTGCTATCCACTCCGTATCAAAGCCGGGATAATCCATGCCGTAGCCGGAACGGTTCCAGTTTGCAAACATGGGGCCTGTTTTTGCAAGGTTGATGGTCTCCCACAAACGGCCTTCTTTAAGAAAAAGAATGCGGTCTTGAGCTTGGAGGTTGAGATTGAGAATAAGATTGAGAATAAGATTGAGAATAAGAATAAGAATAAGATTGAGCCCTGTGAAACGAGTGAAACGTATTTCACGGGGGAGAATGAGAAATGCACCAGGTTTCAACCCGGTGGCCTTTTTACAGAAAAATCCCTTTCTATTTTTACTCATTCGCATCATTCCATTATTTTCTTCCCGGCCCGGTCACCGAGTAGACCACCTGTTGCGGTCGTCTCGAGATGCCGTCTTTCCAATCAATCATCCAATCTCTCTGCGTTTCTGCGCACTCTGCGGGAGCTTTTCTTCAAAACGAAACTCCAAAAGTAAAGAAAACCTGCCTTGGTGTATTCCGGTAAACCCTGAAATATTTATAGGGATCATCTTCTGCTGTTTTCCCTGTATTCACCCAGCGGAGCAGATCATCCGTTTCCACGTAAGGGTCAAAAGGCGTGAGCCATTTATTATTAAAGAGGTTCTGAATCCTGCAGGACAAGGTTGTGCGGTATCCAAACAGCCTGAATACTTTTGAGAAAGAGAGATTGGTTTCATATTCCATAGGATAGCGCCGGTTATTCGAAAGGTTCCATATCTGTTCATAAGTTTCAACCAGCGTATAGGGAACACCGCTACGGACCGAATAGGTGAGCGATGTGCTGAAATACTGAAAGGGATAAAAACCAAAAAGGTTCAAGCCTTCTTTATATCCCATACCATAACTGAAAACGGCGCTGAAGGCATGGGTTTTATCAAGGGATGTGATATTGTCATTGGCCCTTTGGATGTATTTCCTGTCGCTGTAGGGACGGTTGGGATCGTCTTCTGCCCAGATCTCCGACGGACCGTAAACGCCACCGGATGTTCTGGAAAGTGTATACTTAAACCGGTATTTCAAGGGTCCGGCAGAATGCTTTTCCAGCTCCACTTCAAGTCCTTTCGACGTGCCGAATCCTGTATTCACATAGGTGGCAGCGTACGGGTCGGTGGCACTGCGTCCTACGCTTCCCGTGGTAAAATGGCGCCGGATATTGGTTGTCTGACGGGTCATATCCTTGTAATAAGCCACAACATCCAGTTTGTGTGTCCCCCACAGACTGTGCTGAACGCCGAATTCATAACTGACCGTTTTCAAAAAGCCAAGATCTGCATTGCCGTACATGATCCATCCCTGATAGGTAGACCGTGACAAAGTGTGCCGATAGTTGGGAACAGCATAGAAATGTCCATACTGAAGGCGGAAGGCCGTCACTTCACCTATCGGAAAGGAGAGCCCGGCCCGGGGAGAATAAGCAAAATGCCATTTTGATTTCACGGTTTCCGGATCACCGATGGCATTGGCTCCTGTTCCCAAGTAAATCGGATTCCAGATATCCGCGGGAACATCAATCCTATTATTATAGGCATCAGCCCGAAGCCCCAGATTCGCAATCATGCCCTTGTATTCCATACGGTCCTGCACATAAGCGGCTACCGTTACCGGGTCTGCTTCATAGAATTCCGCAAAACCGGTTGAATACACAAAGGCATTGGCGAAGGCACTGGAAACGGAACTATAGTGCATGTTCCTGACGGTTGTCTGAAAGCCTGTCTTTAATTGATGGTTATGGGTGACCTGATTTGTATAATCCCCGCGAACCGCCCAGATATTAGTCCGGACGTCCTGATTGTAAGATGTGGCTGACGGGTCCCAGACCAGCCGTGTGTATCCCTCATCCCATGCACCCTGGGGAACCAGCCATTTCGTTGACAGGGGCGTTGTATTGACTTCATACCGTTCGTATGTGTGGGAGAGAGTAAGATCAAAAAAGGCCCGGGGATTGAAAAGGTATGTAAAGTTAAAGGATTGTATCCAGGCAAACTCATCCTTGGGCGGAACCGTTATTAATAAATATTTATGCTGGCCGCTGTGAAAAGATAGGCTGCCAATGGGAGAAGCCCACCGCACATCATCCGATCCGGAAAATATTCCGCTACGGTTGTGCTGATACTGGAACATGGACCGGAGTGTTAGTTTTGAACCCAATTTACTGATGGTCGTCAGATTTATATTGTCATAAAGATTATAACGTTCATTGGTAGGCAGGCGGTTGGGTTTTTCCCGTTTTTCTCCGGACAGGAAAAAGGTCCATCCCGGCAATTTCCCCAACGGGCCGCCGAAACCGAAAAGATAACGTTTATAGGCCAGTTCACGGTAATCGTAGATGCCAAGCCTGTTTTCCGTGTTTTTCCGGGATGTGATATTCCAGTCCTTGCGATACACGGAGACAAGACCTGCGTCTGTGGTATCATAGAGCTGTACCCAGTTGAAACCGTCCACTGCATCCATGGATTTCCCTTCCGGTGTTTTATTGGAAAGCCATTGGTTATAATAGTCAGCGGCCAGAGAATCCTTAATGGAAAGACTATACGGTTCATATTCGCCGGTGGATTCATTGAAGGTATACAGGTTGTATGGTACTCCATCCAATGTATAGGGATTACCAATAATTTGAGCTGATGGAAGCCTGAAATAATCCGCCTGAAACCAGGCATCCGGAGTCCCCCATTTCTGCCATTCAAACTGGTCTTTGCTGTAGAGATACTCACCGAAGTGATATTTTCCGGGGGGGCTGTATTCGATGCGGGCCTCTCCCTGAAAGGCGGAGGTACCCTCTTTGGTGACAATTTTCACCACACCGGACTGTGCGTTTCCGTATTCGGCGCTGAAACCGCCGGAGATCAGTTCCATCTGCTTGATACCCAGGGGATTGAAATCGTATTTCCAGGATGTATTGGCCCGTTCGCCCATATAATTGGTTCCGGGAACCCCTGTATTGGAGTTATCCTGAGTCACCCCGTCAATCATAAAATTAATGTCAAAACTGCCGCCGCCCCGAAGTGAATAGGTTCCGTTTGGATTGCGCTGGAAACTGGTATTCAGATCCATAATATCCCGGACGCCTTCCGAGGGCATGTTTTGAATCTCTTCGTAATCCACACTGGATGAACTGTATGTTTTATCCCGGACAATTACCGGTTTCTCGGCGGTTACAATAACCTCACCAAGGGCTACACCTTCCACGGTCATGGGAATTTCAAGAAATGTGGTACGGTCTACAAAAGTCCGGACCTCCCGGATTGTTGATGTGGCATAACCGATATAGGTTATTTTTAGTTCGTACACACCGGGATAGACCCGGAGAATATTAAAATTTCCGTCTGCATCGGTTGCAGCCCCCAGTTCGTGACCGGTGACGACAACATTGGCACCCATGAGGGCATCCCCGGTTTCCGTATCATAAACCCGTCCGGAAATCTTGCCCGTAGTCTGGGCTTGAAGTATCCCGGCACTCAGGATCATCCATAAAAGAAAAGACAAACTATTTAATCGGAAATACTTCATTTTCTGCTATTTAATATACAACATTTTTCCTGTGAAGTGCATTCCGTGGGCGGAAAAATGGTAGAGATACAGACCGGACGATTCGGAAGACATATCCAGTTCAAATGTGTGGCTGCCTGCCTGATGCGAAGGGTTAACCTGTCGTATCAGTTGTCCCTTCAGGTTGTAAATTTTTACGGAAACCTCACCCGGTTCCCGGAGCAAAAAATTAAAACGGGTCCGGCTGTTGAAAGGATTCGGGTAATTATCGGTCAGAAAAAAAAGAGTGGGTTTTAAAGCATTTTCGAAATTTTCCTGCAGGGATGAAGGAAAAACCCGGGAAATTCGGACGGCATCGGCGACGGTTTTTTTGCCGGGACTCAGGGGACATTCATTATGGAGTTTTACGACAGCATAGGTCCCGGCATCCAGCCATTGCACGCCAAGAACGGCTGAATTTTCTCCTGGCCGGCTCTGATCTATGGAAAGGGTATCATAAGCCGTTCCCTGTTTGAGAATATACATGGCATCGGACACAAAATCCGCTCCTGCAGGGAAAAGAGCCGTGATCCGGTACCAGCCGCTCACCGGCGGGGCATAGCGCCAGAAAACACGGGAAGTACCGTCCCCGGCCGGAGCTGTCAGATAATCTGCACCGGCAAACCCATCAGCGGAATTATCCGGCGTCCAAGTTCCGGATTGAACAGTAAAGAATGTATCATCATTATCAATAATTGTGTCCTGCCCGGCGGAGTAGATAAATCTATACAACAGGGAATCGCTCACCGTCCCGTCCGCCTCCGGGAGTCCGCCGGCCTTCAGGTTATACTCAATACCCGGGGACAACGGTGTACAATGAAGTGCAAGAACCATTGGTTTTTCCGGGGTTACCTGAACATCCGTCACCTGAACCCCTCCGGAAATGGAAAATTGTCCGCTTTGGACATTTTCATCCGCATCCAGAGCATTATTAAAGAGAAGATTCAACGTGTTTTCGTCCGGTGTAAAAGCATCCAGGATTTTCAGCGGTTCTTTAATCGTAAGCCGGGCAGCATCTGCAACAATTTCACCTGTATTGCTTCCCGTAACCGTTATACTTAAAGAATTTGCATTGTATGGAATTTTCTCCGTCAGCAGGGTGTTCCATCCCGAAATCCGGGGAATGGAAATATCAATCACGGAATCCATATAAAGTATCTGGTAATTCAGCGTATCCGCTCCGGTCCATTCGGAAGGGATGTAAACCTGGACACGATAATCCCCGCTGATATAAAGAGGAATATACCATGTAAAGGCAGACGGGGGAAATCCGGTATGATAGGAATTTTTATATCCTCCCGGATTCACATTCATGTTTGTGTAATGAATGTAGCGATTGTCTTTATTATCTATCGTGGGAGATTTATGGAAAGTGGGAGCATATTGGGGATAAATCTCTGTTTTGAAGTGATTTTGGCGATCTGTTGTCAAATCTCCATAGTACCATGTGACACTGCCTGCAAAACTTTTGTTGCGCATGGCATTGATTGTATTGGTCAATGTTGATAATGAGGCTGAACTGAGATCAAATCCCGGAGCAAAGTGAAGGGATGAATTAAATTCTGTCAGACAGCGATCCAGCCAGTAATCAATCTGTGTGTGGAGACCGTACAACATGGGACACAGGAGGTCCACATAACCCTGCCGCGCCCATTCGGGCCAGTCCTGAAGTTTATTGTCACTGCCGGACAGCATGTACGGCGGAGCCACGGCGGCGGACACCAGACAGGCGGGATTTTCCTCTTTCACGGCCCTGTAGATTTCACCTGCAAGAAGCGTCGTCTGTTCTTTCCTCCAGTCAAGAAACTGTTCCCATTCTGCATCACTTTCAGAAAGATTTACGGGATCTGATCCGCCCGTATCGGACTGATACCGGGAACGGCTGGTATCTGAAAAGGAAAAATTCGGATTGGGATAGCGGATCCTGTCCGTCTGAATCCCGTCTAAAGCAGGATATTTTTGGGCGCATTCGGCATAAATTTCAGACATAAACTGTACAACCTCCGGGTGGGCCGGATCCATCCAGAACTGGTAGATAACCCCGGACATAATATTAAAATAATTCCCGGTGCGGTCTTTCATCAGCCAGTCTTTGCGGGTAGACAGGATTGGACCGTAATTGGTTGAATCATAGGACAGCCAGCCCCAGAGTCCGTATTCAAACCAGGCATGGACTTCCAGTCCCAGCCGGTGACCTTCCTCAATGATCTCTGCCATGGGATCACGGCCAAGATATTCTGAAAGCTGGCGGGGGCCACCGTAACTTTCCAGTACTTTGCTTTCATAGATCATACCGCCCTGATACCAGTTGTTGACAAAAACTGCATTATACCCTGCACTTTTAATCTTTTCCAGTTCTGTGCGCATAGCGGACAAGCCGGAAGTCATCACAGACCTGCTGAGCCAGATGCCCCGCATTTCCGGGTGGGATTCTAAAGAATATGCATGATTTATAAGGGTCAGCAGGAGCAGAAATCCTGCTGTTGTTTTCAAATATTTCAAGCCGGACTCCGTTAAATTATTTCAGTAAGGCGATTTTCTGAACCTGTTGGCCAATATGGGTTTTCAAATGGACAAGATAAACACCGGATGCAAGATGAGCGGGAACGGTAAAATCCACATGATGTGTTCCGGCGCTGAAAAATCCGGCAGTCATGGATTGAACCGGTTTTCCGTCCAGACCGAAGAGTGTCAGTTCAACGGATGTCTTTTGCGGAAGAGTGAAAGAGAGCCGGGTTGAGGCATTGAATGGGTTGGGATATGCAGGGAGCAGTTCAAAGTTCCCGGCTTTAACCGGTTGTTCATCAATACTGTTGATCTCACCGTATGTGAAAACATAACAGCATTTATGAGCCAGATCGATTACATAGGCGGTTTTTCCGTCGGGACTGAAAGCCACATCTTCCGGGACATTAAGGGGGGCTCCGGCTGCATCGGGAATATCCCCGCTGGTGGCACTGGGGAGTTCATCCACCTGTGTCGCCCAGCTTCCATCCACTTCAAAACCTTTTACCCAGCGGCGGGTGCTGTCGGTTCCCACGGCCCACAGAATCCCGTCTGAACCCACATAGAGTCCGTTTGGGACATAATTAGTCCATCTCAGAAAACTGTCCGCATCTTCCAGAGCCTGGGCTGTATATCCTGAGGGATCCGTCTGGATACCGCCTGTCCACACGGTCACACCACCCTGATTTCCGCCGGAAAGACTGTTTCGGGATGTATAAACAGGTGTATTGGGATCGGAATAATCACCATGTCTGACAACAGCCACATCCCGGATGGCATCTTCACCGGTTCCGGTCGGTCCGCCCGGATCCCGTTCGGTTGTTTCGGGAGCAACATATTTACCCACCGGGTCAGTTGCACCGGAAAAATCCCAGAGGCGAATACGGGGACCCTGATAAATAATGCCGCCGTACATATACCCGTCATCTGTGAAATCAATACCATATACATAGGTACCGTATCCTGCAATGCCTTTATATTCTGTCTTTTCCGCAGGATTGCCTTTGGGGTAACGGTAAACAAAAGAAATGTCCGTTGTTGTGGACCTGAACGCTACAAAGATATCATCATGCCAGGCCGCAAGTCCCCGTGTGGAGTGAACGTCGGAAACAGAGGAATAATCCTCAAAAAGAGTAAACATCGTGTCACCCGGTGCAGCAAAATAGAGGGCATTATGGGCATTAAGAGAGGTTGATGTGGAGGAAAGGAGCCATATATTTCCCGAACTGTCTGTCGTACAGAGGAAAGGATTTGCCAGACTGTCCATCTCATGGAAATAAATGGTCATTTCAGATCTGTATTTCCAGTCGCTTCCCCTTGCAAAAAGAAAAGAGAGTGAAAAAACAAGGATCAAACCAAGGATAACAATTTTTTTCATAGTGCACCACCGTTGCTTATTTTGTTTGTTAAAATTTATTCACAGAATAGCTTGAAATCAAAGGAAAAGCCGGATGATTATAATAGATTGCGGTATAAAACCCATTATAATGTTATTGCGTCTTAAATAAAAAACAGCGTAGTAATATACATTGCCATTTATCCGGGAACACCGTGAGAATTTACCATATATATTGATTTAATATCAGAAAATATAAAAAGAGGCGGTTTTGATGCCGTCCCTGAGTTATTTGATGCTGCCTGACGAATGTTGACTGACGACTGAATAGTGACGCGTGACGCGTGACACGTTTACCAATCCTTCCAACTGCTGGTATAAGTAGCGAGTTGCGAGGGCCGAGTAACGAGAATTTCCCCAATTAACTTAAACCACACCATGAAATCTTGCCTCTCTTCCCGCACCTCGATACCCGTACCTCGTTACTGTTTTCCGACTTTCGATATAAGCCTGCCCCGATAAGCCAGAATAACGTTCGGGGACTGTCGACTGCCGACTTATTTCATCAACACCATCTTTTGCGTCTTAATAGATCTTCCGGCTTTTAAACGTGCGATATACACACCTGAGCTGTAAGAGGTTGCATCCCAGGAAATGGTGTGATATCCCGCAGGAATGTGCTGGTTGATGAGTTGTTCCACCAGCCGGCCGGTGATATCATATATTGTAAGAGTTACATGAGTCCTTTCCGGAAGACCGAAACAAAGGCTTGTGATGGGATTGAAGGGATTAGGATAATTATGCTGCAGGGTATATTCTTCAGGTAACAGCGGGTCTTTCGGTTCAGAATCCGGTAAAATTCCATCTTTCGAAAGTCTTTGTTCTTCCGAAAACATGACCTTATAATCTGCAAGTGTACGTTCCAGAAACTCAATTTCGGGCAGATCATTTTTATATTTATCTTTATAATGACTCAGAATGTCATCTGCTTTTGTGAATTGTGCTGAGTATGAATATAACAGTACAAGATTGGCCGTAACCTGTTGAAGGTCTTCACTGTCAAAACTGATTAATGCATTTTCAGAAAGAGAAATAGCTTCGATAAATGATCCTTCGAGGGTTTTCCACAATATCATATACTGCAGAGCACGTTTCCCCAGAGCATTCTTATCATTGGAATCGTACAACCCGGATAAATACTGATAAAAGCCATCACACTCCTTATACCTGTCGGTAACAAAGTCCGTTCTGATTATATTAAACAGTTCAACAAGGGCTGAATCCGCCTTCTCAATCCCGCTTTTTTCGTCAATGATAAGCTTTAAAGATGCAATCTTTTCCCAGGGACTCGGAGCAGAAACCGGCATAAAACCAGATTTACTGAACTGCTGACCGGAAAATGTCTGTCCTTCCCAGGCAGGTTGTGACAGCAACGGATCAATTATGTATACATTCCCATAAAACTGAGCACCATTGGGAGGATATTCACCCCACCAACATTCCATCGTATAAATATAGGGATTGTTGACTGAAGCATTATAGACTTCATATCCGTTATTATCATGGATCGAGCTGTAATAAACCTGCAACCCTGAAAGACCGCTTGTGGCATAAATCTCGCTTTCATAATTATTTCGGATCGTATTATACCCATTCCATGTAGGATAATTCAATCTGCCTATATTGATAACATTCCCTGAACCTGTTCGTATACCATTTCTTGTGCTGGTTCCGCCTGTTCCGTTATTTTCTATGACACAACCATAGATATTGAGAAGATTACCTGTTGAACTGTAAATTCCGTCTCTGCCGCCATCCGTTATATGAGTACCGCTGATATTCACCTGCGGATTTGTAACAGCAACAATATTATGCCTGTTATCATAAACATGACAATTAATCATATCACAGGTATTCTGCTCAATACTGAATCCGATGTCATTATCATGAAGATTACAGTTTTCAAAGACATTTCCTGATGACGGATATCCTATTGCATGAATACCCCAATTGCTGTATTCAATCTCACACCATTTCAGGCTGTTGTTGTCTGTTCGTAAATAGAGCCGGTTCCAGGATTGAGGTGTTGTTCCGCTTGTGGATGTAAACAGGATGGGATCCTCCTCTGTTCCTTCCGCAATCAGACAGGCATTGTCATAGGTTGCAATGGTATAGTATCCATCCATCAGGACATGAGTATTGGGAAGAAGGGTTAAGGAACCATTACCCGATACCGTGACGGTCCCTAACAGATGCAGATTTCCAAACCAGGTTTCATCACTGGTGAAATTTCCGCCGGTGACGGCAGTATACGGAATGTAATTGTGTTTTGTGATTGTAATATATAATGGACGAACGGAGGTATGGAATGTGTAACTATAACGGTTATCCTGCCTATTATAGTATGATGATCCATTATTGCCACTTGAAGCGCAAATAGTTGAACCATAAACACCACAATTTACTGTAATGCTGGAACCGTTATCTGTAATTTGCACATTAGTATATTGCTGAAGAGAATTTGTCCATAATTCTATTGAGGGATCACCAAGCCAGAGATACATCTTTGCATTATCTTCTCCTGTTATTCCATGCCATGTTATAATTCTTTCCGCTGCAGCATTAGAGGTGTAACCTATATTCATATTCTCTAAATCAAAAGCTGTTATAAATAATTGCTCATCATAAGTATGATTAGCACTTGTATAAGAAGGTCTTGTTGCACCGAGAATTGCTGTTGTACCATAATCTGCTTTAGAAAAAGCTTCTGCAAGACATTCTCCATTATAATCTAATTTTGCATTGCTACAAGCAATAGAAAAAACAATTGGATTTTTATTACCATTATTTAATGCTCTTACATTAGAAGTAGTATAACTTTCGTTATTAATATTCCACATCGTCCAAGCTATAGGAGATCCATGCCCTCTATAATTTACAATCCCCATTCCTGAATTAATATAAGAATTTACATCCACATTTGTTGCCTCATCTCCACTATAAGCAGAGCTAGCACCATAAGCAGTTGAAAAAATTGGGTTATGAAAATAATCATATGTTCTAATTTCCTCTTTGCAACCTTGGTACTTTCCTGGAGCTCCTTCTTTATGAGCTACTAACAAAGTATTTCTCACCCAATTATCAACAGGCGGAATGGTTTCATATTTTATTCCTTTATTAATTATATGCTGTACTTCTGCTACAGATATTGCTGAAATTCTACCTATAGCAACCTCTGGTAAAAAATCCCCACCTGCGTGCAAAGAATAATTATAATCACCTGGGAGAGGTGGGTTTCCAGGAACAGAACTCGGTATACTTGACCAGCAAAGCTGGCTTATATCACCGACTAGAAGAACATATCTTATATTATGAGCATTATACTCGTTAGTGATATAATTTTTTATTGATGTTTCATTATTACCTATCTCATTAACTGAAACTACCTTGGAAAGAAGCCCGCTTCTTGTTTTCCATTGAGCAAGTGGTTGTATTGCATCCAGATAATCATTAGCTGTTATTATCAAATAATCATAGTCGACGACAGAATTTATTGAATTATTTTTATTAAAACTCTGAGGTAAAAAATCGTAGTTGATTATTGATTTTTTATATAACTTCTCCCATTCTTTTGGAATATGTTTTTTTCTGATAAATACACTACCGGATACGTCTTTAATATCAATTTTTATTACAACTCTTTTATATATTTTTAAAGTTTTCGTTTTTGGAATATATCTAACCGGGAAAATGCTCAATCTCGATACTTTGATATCACGCCAGATACCGTGCATATCCAATTCGACAATATTTGCAGGGTAAATGTCATCATGTTGGTAAAATGATTCATCAATTATAAATGCTTCCTTTTCACCTTCGAAAACCGGTTCCTGAAATGGAAATATATTATAATTTGTTAATAAGATTACTGATGAATCAATAATACTAAATTTATAATCGGAAAAATCGGGAACACCGAGTAGTTCTCTGATCACAGGCAATTGCGGCTTACCTACTTCTAAAGTAGTATAATATTCCGGGAATCTTAATTCGTCAAATGTTTGACTATCTTCAGTTCTTTTAGTAATTTCTATACCAGGAAGAGAAATTTCAATAAGTAAACTTGAGTAATCTGAATTAAGAACTTTAATATTCGGCTTGTTTACTTTATTTGTTCCATCTAAAGAAATCCATTGGGCAAAAAGAGATGGGACAGACAGAAAGAAAATAATAAATATACATATAATGTACTTTTTCATTTTCAAACACTCCCAATTTTTATTTAAAAAATAATTGACTATTATCTTTCATCATTACTTCATAAAAACCATTTTTTTGCACAGGCTCATTGAGACAGATTGAAATCGGTAAATATAAATACCTGGACTTACTGTTCTTCCATATTTATCTTTACCATCCCAGTTTATAATATAGGTACCTTTATATTTTTCTTCATCTATTAAAACTTTCACCTCCTTCCCAAGAAGATCAAATATTGTTAGTGTTACATATTCTTTTTGGGCTATTTGAAATTTGATTTGAGTAACCGGATTGAATGGATTGGGATAGTTTTGAAACAAAATAAAATCGGAAGGAATTATACTTTCTATTTCTTTTACATCGGTTATTTGTCCCTCATTATTTACTTTTACTAAGAGCAAATCCTCGTAGTTGGACCAACCCGTAATAATATATCCCCCGTCTCTTGTTTCTTCAACATCGTATGCTCTAAAATTTTTACCCGATACACCACCTATTGTACTTTCCCATATAGTGTTTCCAAATTTATCTAACTTTATTAGATAGACATCACTGTCGTACATAATATCAACCGTTTCTCCCGCAAGAATAAATCCTCCGTCCGAAGTCTTTTTCATAGAGTATACATGATCTCCCAATAAATTGTTATCTATCTTCCTTGTCCACGTTGTATCTCCGCTGGAATCAGTCTTAAGAAGCCATATATGAACTTCTAATTCACAATATTCACAATCTTGACTTGTATATTCCCCTGCAATTAAAAAACTGCCATCATTAGTTTCGCAAACTGAACGGGGTACGCCGCTATATGTTTTTGTCCATAATGTATCGCCATTCGAATCTGTTTTTATAAGCCATGGGCGTAAACCGGTAATTATAAATCCGTTATCCGAGGTTTGCTGAACACAGGTACCTTCCCCTCTCCCAGAATCATTATCATATTCCTTAAGCCATATTACATCACCATAGTTATTAATTTTTAGGAGATAAACATTGGAAAACCCGCCGGTGATAATATATCCTCCATCTGTAGTTTGTCTAATACAATTACCCTTACTAACAGGATAAATTTTTGACCAAATAGAATCACCCTCTGAATCAATTTTTATTAGCCAAAGCTTATATGATTGTGAATCATATCTAAAAGCCGATATAATATATCCTCCATCATCAGTTCTGTCCATTGAATAAGCAGCTTCCCACATATTTGGATGCCCATAAGTTTTTGTCCATAGTGTATCACCATATTCATCTGTTTTTATTATATATACATCTCCACAAAAATGCATTGGTGCACCGATATAATGCTGTCCGTATTCACCTGCAACAATAAATCCATCATTTTCAGTTTGTAGCACTGCATAACCACAGTCAACATAACCTTTAGCAGTGTTCCCATAAGTTTTAAAAAATGTTATTTGTGCATATGCTTCCAATGAGAATACAAAAAATAATAATAAGATCATTATTGTCTGAAGATAAAATTTTTTTCTTTTCATCTCTTACTCCCGAAAAAGTTATTGTTGAAACAATAAATATCTAATATGTCATTATTATTTAACTTCGGTTTCCATGTTATATTTCTATATTTGATCAAATGCAGTAAAAACCAGCCATTATGTCCCTGGAAATCTTCATAGTGATAAAGAAACGGAACAACAGACATAGAAAATGTCTTGGATGTAAAATACGAAAGTAAGTATTTATTTAAGAATATTACATTGTATTTAATACTTAATACCAAGTTTGATAAAAAATCAATGCCAAGTAATAGATTATTGCAATAATTAAATATACATTTATATCGAAATAAAAAATTACACAAAAAAATTATTTTTGGCTTTTGGCTCATCTCGCCAATTCCAATAATGTTGAGATAATATATTTTAAAAAAAAACGATTGTCAAGAATTAAAAATATTCCTTGTAAGAAACGTTTGGGCTCACTACGTTCGCTGTTCAGTGGCTCAGTAGTTACCCGATATCCGCCCACTATAGGCGGGACAGATCCTCCCGACAAATCGGGATCGCTTCGCGACAGTCCTGGTTCAAGAATTCCAGCATCTCGCTATGCTCTATGTTCAAGCACTGCTTCGCAGTGTTCAAATCAATCTAATCAATCAAACCAATCATACAGCCGAAATAGATAGTGACTCTACACACCCCAAAATCCCCTTCCTTACCCATCTCGCAAATATAGTGACTTCCGACTGTCGACTGCTCTATTTCACGTAAACCATTTTCCTTATCACAGACTGATTATTACAACTCAGTTTATACAAATATATACCCGATGACAGACCGCCTGCATCAAAGATATAGGCATGGCTGCCTGATGACAGATGATTCTTTTCCAGAACTGAAATCAGGCTTCCTTTAATATCATATACCGAGAGTTCAACATAACCGGGATCCTGCATGGTAAATGTAATGGTTGTCCGGGCATTAAAGGGATTGGGATAGTTCTGCTTTAAATGATATCCCGCCGGTACAGTCTTCTCTTTCACTTCTGAGTATTCCCCAAATGTATAAATAAATACTTTATTATTCTCAGTAATGGCAATATTTTTATTACCGTCATCATTAATATCACCAAGATCCGCAATTGAACGGCCAAAATAACTGTGTTCAGTTGTTCCCTCTAGTATAAAATCCGGAATGGTATCGAAATCGCTGCCACCCATATAGCATAATACTTTCCCTTTACATATTGAGTTATCATCACCAAACCCCACCAAAAGGTCATTTATCCCGTCATTATTCACATCCATTTTACTTGATATGGCATTTATACTTCCGTTATAATCAAACCCTCTGAAGGTGTACATAAGCGTCAGGGAATCACCCGAATAAATATTGATCAAACTATTGTGGGGTCTGTATCTGGTTGATGATGTAATCACAAAATTAGGAATTGAATCATGATTGATATCTCCGATTCCCGAGACATGTCTGCCAAACTCACAAACTGTCGTATCTTCTGTTATATCAACCAGATTCTCGTCACTTAGTGTTTTCCCTCCATAAATAATATAGGCTATTTCCGGTGAAAATGCCGGACTTGTGCCTATTATAATATCGTCATATCCATCTCCATTGATATCTCCCAAACCATCGATTGTAAATCCAAGACCTTCTTCAACCAATCCCTGAAAACAATAATCCCATTCACCGTTTAATTCCGGACCGCCAAAGTATATATATACATAACCGGTTGTTTCCCATGTGGCATGTGAACTGATGATAAAATCCTCATACCCATCTCCGTTTATATCACCCGCATTGGCTACATCCCAACCGAAAAAACCATAATAACGAGTTCCGTCAATTACTATATCCGGGTTTCCGGTAAAACCCTCACCGCCAAAATAGATTGATACCTGTCCAAATGCAACATTTGCATTACATGCTCCCACAATCAGATCCGGAACGCCGTCCCCGTTAAAATCACCAGATGCCAGAGCCCAGCCGAAATACTCCTCTCCGGTTAGTTTCAAAATCGCATTTGTATCGGGGCTGCTGCTTCCGTAGTATATATTAACATAATTTCCTTTGTAACCGCCCACAGCAAAATCATCGTATCCATCCTGATTGAAATCTCCCAATCCGACAACAGTACTGAAATAATCACCGGGGGATTCTCCCCGGATGGTCATGAGTAAATGAAAATCAGGGTCTGCATAGGTAAAGGCTGTTATAAAAAAGACAAACAATATTAATCTTTTTATAATACTATTATATGCTTTCTTATTATCCATGTATTACCCCTGTTGTATACTGCTTACTTGTAATATATATAGGGGGGGGGTAAAGTCAAGTAAAATTTAACAATTTTGAGATATCTTTTATGGAATCCATGGTTCTATTATATTTCATAAAGAATTTGTACAATAATTAACGAACCAAACCCAATTCTTCATTCTTCATTCAATTCTTAATTCTTAATTCTTCATTCTTCATTCAGAATTCTCAACATCTGGTTACAATCCCAATATCACAGTCACCGTTGTAAAGTAGATCAGAAGTCCCGTAATATCCACGATGGTGGTCAGGGCCGGACTGGCAACAACGGCCGGATCCAACTTCATTTTAGCGGCAATAAGGGGAAGGACGGCACCGAAAAGCGTGGCGGACAGGACTTGAAAACTCAGAGCTGTTGCAATGGCCAAGCCAATTTTTTCCAGAGAAAACCCACCGGTGGCTTCAGATCCCCGGGCAATGAACAATACCCTTGCAAAGGCGGTTAATCCAAGAAAAATGGCCAGCATAAAGGCTACTTTAAATTCTTTCCAAAGAATGCGAAAGATATCCTTATGGCTGACCTCTCCTAAAGCCAGAGCCCGGATAATCAGTGAGGCGGCCTGAGATCCGGTATTTCCCCCGGTATCCGCAAGCATGGGCATAAAGGTGGCAAGGACGGCTATTTGAACAATCACGCTTTCAAATTTCTGGACGATCAATCCTGAAACCAGTCCTAAAACCCCCAGTGCAACGACCCAAACCGCCCTGTTTTTAAAGTGCTCAATAACCGGTGTCTTCATGTAAACAGCCGGCTCATGTTCACCTGTAATCGCCATGAATTTTTCCATATCTTCCGTATGTTCCTGTGTAATAATATCGAGGGCATCATCGTGGGTGACAATACCGGCAAGAGCGTTTTCACCATTCAGTACAGGGATGGCAATCAGGTTATATTTCTGAATTTTCCGTGCTGTTTTTTCCTGATCATCGGTAACACGGGAAAAAATTATATCCCTGTGCATGAGATCCTCAAGGGTGGCAGACGGTTTGGCAAGGATCAGATCTTTCAACGACAGAAAACCGCTTAATTTCCGGGCTTCATCCACAATATATGCATAATAGACCGTTTCTTTATCCGGAGCCTGGAGACGAATCTTTTCCAAAGCATGAGCGGCAGTAATATCCGGCGGGAGGGTCACATAATCGGACGTCATAACAGCGCCGGTGCTCCCTTCAGGATAGGAGGCCAGTCTGCGTATGTCCTCCCGTTCTGCATGAGCCAGCGAGGGAAGAAGATCTTCCTGTTGTTCTTCACTAAGCAGCTGGAAAAGATCCGCCCTGTCATCATGGGGCATGGCGGTAAAAAGACGGGATGCTTCGCCCCGGCTCAGGGTCATAACTACATCCACCTGAAGATCTTCATCGAAATTGATCAGTACGGATGCCTGGTGTTGCGGGGGAAGAACGGATAAAGCCCTGCGTATATCTTCCGGTTCAAAATCAGAAAGCCATTCCGCTATTTTTACCGGATGTTCGGACTCAAAAAGTTTGTGTAAAGTGTGTGTATCATTTGTATAAATTAGTTCTCTGAGTTTGGAAATGTCAAGTTCATATATCATCATATACCTCCGAGGAGAACGGGATGGAATTTGAATCATATTTTATATATGTAATGATCATTCCATCCGGTGAAAAGGCTTTCAGAGGCCTAAGATAAGAGTCACCGTTGTAAAGTAGATCAGAAGTCCGGTGATATCCACAATCGTGGTCAGGGCCGGACTGGCAACCACAGCCGGATCCCACTTCATTTTTGCGGCAATAAGGGGCAGAACGGCACCGAAAAGAGTTGCAGAGAGAACCTGCAAACCCAGGGCCACGGCAATGGCAAAGCCCACCAATGCCATGGAATATCCGCCGGGGATACTGGTATTTCCACTCAAAATATAGACCCTTGCAAAGGCCATGAGTCCTAACAGCAGTCCCAGCAGTATTGCCACCTGAAATTCCTTGAAAAGAATTTTTAAAACATCTTTGGGTGTGACTTCTTTAAGGGCAAGGGCTCTCACAATAAGGGATGCCGACTGAGAACCGGTATTTCCGCCGGCTGCGGCCAGCATGGGCATAAAAGCTACCAGAATGGCAAACTGGACCAGCATGTTTTCATAACTCTGAACGATCATACCTGAAATGAGTCCAAGTATAGCCAGAACAAAGACCCATACCCCGCGGTTTTTAAAGTGTTCCCAGGAAGATGTTTTCATATAGACCGCGGATTCGTGGCTACCGGCAATAGCCATGAATTTTTCCATATCTTCCGTATGTTCCTGTGTAATAATATCCAGGGCATCATCATGGGTCACGATTCCCACCATGGCATCACCGCCGTTTATGACGGGAATGGCGATCAGGTTGTATTTCTGAATTTTACGAGCCGTCTCTTCCTGATCATCAGACACATGGGTGTAAATCACTTCCCTCTGCATCAGATCTTCTACTTTTATATAGGGCTTTGCAAGAATGAGATCTTTGAGTGAAATAAAACCGATAAGCCGCCGTGCATCATCGATCACATAGGCATAATAAATGGTTTCCTTGTCCGGTGCCTGAAGACGGATTTTCTCCAAAGCCTGAGCGGCAGTTATATCCGGTGGAAGGGTTACATAATCGGAGGTCATAACAGCGCCGGTACTCCCTTCCGGATAGGAGGCCAGTCTGCGTATATCTTCCCGTTCAGCATGGGCAAGCGAGGGAAGAAGATCTTCCTGTTGTTCTTCGCTCAAAAGCTGAAAAAGATCTGCCCTGTCATCATGAGGCATGGCTGTGAAAAGACGGGATGCTTCTCCACGGCTCAGGGTCATCATTACATCCACCTGAAGATCTTCATCGAAATTGATCAGTACGGATGCCTGGTGTTGCGGGGGAAGTACCGAGAGTGCCCGGCGAATTTCTTCCGGTTCAAAATCAGAAAGCCATTCCGCTATTTTTACCGGATGTTCAGACTCAAAGAGTTCGTGAAGGGCTGATGTGTCATTATTGGCAATGAGTTCCCGGAGTTCCGGGGTCAGAAGTACATTTTCCATGGTTTACCTCCAAAATTGGCCACATTGAACTGATGCCATGCGACCGGAGATAAACCGCTTCCGGGATTAGTTCCGGAAAAAGATCATCTCATGGGCCGCATGAGTCCGCTTTCGCGGGCCGGGGTCGTCCTGATCGCTTTGACTCAGGGGCTGAGTGACATTAAGACAACTCATGCAACCTCCATTCGTTTTTGTTTTCTTTTTTCCGGGTACTGAACCCGTTTAAACTGCGTGAAATTTTACAGGCATCTGAAGAATGGTGCAAGGGTTTTTATTGAGATTGAGATTAAGATTGAGATTGAGATTAAGATTGAGATTGAGGTTAAGACCTGTGAAATGAGTCCCGATTTATCGGAATATTTCACGGGAGAGATTAAGACTAAGATTAAGATTAAGATTAAGATTGAGAACAAGGTTGCTTTTGTAGATGTTATTATTTATGTTAACGATAGCATATACAATATAGCGGAGAATTAATGTATAAATCATTCCAGGATTTACCTGTATGGGAAAATGCTATTACACTAGCAGAAGATATTTTCCTTTTAACCCGGCTTTTACCCCGGTCTGAAGATTATGGATTGACTTCTCAAATGCGGAGGGCAGCAAACAGCATTCATGCCAATATTGCGGAAGCTTTTGGACGGGAATATTTTAAAGATAAGCAAAGATTCTATACTATAAGCAAGGGCTCTGCCTATGAATTACTTAGTCATATTATATATGGAAACAAGGTTCATTATTTTTCTGAAATTGAGTGCGAATCCATCAACACTAAAATTGAAATACTAATCATTCAATTAAGCAAAATCATCAAAACCTTACGTAATAAAACAGCGAAATAATTACCATTTACCCCAAAATCTCATCCTTAATCTCAATCTCATCCTTAATCTCATTCTCAATCTCAATCTTAATCTTAATCTTAATCTCAGTCTCAGTCTCAGTCTCTATCTCTATCTTAACAAAAAACCCGCCGAAGCGGGTTTTTTGTTTTAGTTGTTTAATTCGAAAGATCAGAAATTGATCTGAAGGCCTGTATTCCAGTTTCTGGGAGTTCCCAGAAAAACCTCGGCATCATCAGCTTTATGATTTTTTCCGTCTGCCGTAAAGGCGTTGTAAGGACTGTTATCCAGAGCATCCTGAACATAGATGGCGTCAAAGACATTGACTACATTCAGGAAAGCTTTAATTGTAAGTCCGCGTAATTTGAGAGGCAGAACATAGCTGGTATGCAGATCTGCTTTCCAGTATGAGGGTACCTGCCAGCTCTGGGCTCTGTCCGGATCCTGGCCGGCGGAGATTTCTCGATCGCCTGCGGACCAGTCCGCCCAAAAGCGGTCATAATAATTGACAACACCCTGAACAGCCAGACCTTTAACCGGAAAAACAGATGTTGTAAAGGCAACGATTGTCTGAGGCATGTCACCCACCATCAGGTCTTTAACCGCATATGTGTAATCTGCGGAAACGGTTCCATCCTGACTCTTATATGTTCCGGAAGCATCATCTGTATAAGACCAGTGTCCATAGGAGAATGCCGCATCAAAACGGAGTTTCTGAACAGGCTGGAATGCAAGTTCAAATTCGAGTCCGCGATGAAGCTGATTCATTCCGGTAAGGAAGATCAGATCCGTATCCCCGCTGGAGCCGGCGCCGGCCTGAACCGTTTTAATAACGTTTCTGTCTTTCCATACCGTATTGTAAAGGTTCACTTTAGCAGCCCAGACACCGGACCAGCTGCTGTAATTCAAACCGAGTTCCGTACTGATGAACTTTTCATTTGCCGGATCGGGTGCCAAAGCAATATTGACATCATCGATGATATTATCAAGAATGGGGACTTTTTCAACGTAGCCAAAATTAACAAAGGCATCCATTGCCTGGGTCAATTTGTATAAACCACCGGTTTTAAACTGTAGGGCAGAAATCCAGTCTGATTCAATCATCAGAACACCATCGTCTCCTGCTTTAACATAAGAAGCCGTATGATTCTCTGCCTTCTTGAAATAATCTGTAAGTCCGTATTTGATCATGGATAAACCACCCATTCCATAAATGCTGAATGGACCGCTTTTATACTCACTCTGTGCAAAGACACCCAGCCAGTCAACCGTGTTCATATTGCTGTAATTGATGGCATCGCTTAGTTTTTTGTTCTTGGCATTTGCATAGGTTGCATCGTAATTCAACGTTCCATCTGCATTGTAAACACGATCGAATTCATTATAGAATGTTGTATATTTTCCAGCAGTTGAATTATAGGAACCGTTAACGGCATATGTGCCGCCCAGAAGATCCCTGACTTCGCGCATGTGTTCAATTTCCGCAGTACGCCAATCCAGGCCCAATTGTACTTTCAGCTTTTCACTCAGGTCGTAATTCAGTTTGGAAATGGCACCGATGGTCCACTGACGGTTTGTGCTGTTTCTCAGAAAAGCAACGGACTCACCGGCAGGTTTTGAATTGCCTTTTCTGTCGGTTGTTCCCTCATTATTTGCAATAGTTGCATCCCAATTTGCAATTCTGGATGGCACAGGATTTCCGTCACTGTCAGTATATGCCCATACCATATCATTAAAAGTACCAGTACCTCCACCGGAACCTCCGGAGAAATAGAAAACACTGGAAAGTCTCATTTTTTCCGTCATGGTCCAGTACCAGTTCAGGTTAACAATGGGTTTGTGATAAAAATTCTCAATCTCATTCAGAAAATTTTTGTCATAACGGTCAACTGTTTTATCCCCATACATATAGAAATATTGTTTACCCTTGTAACTACTTGAAACCGTATTCCAGTTCTCATTGTATGTCCTGCCTGCTTCGGGAAATTTTTCAAACACATCGGCTGTTCCGCTGCTGCTGGCATCCAGATTCAGGACATCATCATCAAAGACTTCCTTAGCATAGTCATGATCATATGCTGCAATATTCTGCATATAGCGGTTCTGACCGTGACGCTGAGGAGCACCCAGGGCAAAAAGTTCAAAACGGTGGTTTTTGCTGGCAGCATAACTTAAACCCAAATAGTATGCCCAGGCGTCGGTCCATGTTTTATCGATAATACCATCGCCGGTTTTCCGGACAAGGGTTCCGCTGACAGCCAGTTTTTCACCAATAAGTCCCGAGTGATAGTTCAGGGTGGTTTTCAAAAACCCGTCCCTGCCAACTTCCTGTTTGAACAATCCGCCTTTTCTCATGGCTGTAGGATCAGTAATGATGTTCATCGTTCCGCCGATTGAAGGGGCAGCAAGGTTAACAGCTGAAAGTCCCCTTTGCATCTGAATAGAGGATGTTGCATCGGCTACACCGTCCCAGTTGGACCAATAGACCCAGCCGTTTTCCATATCATTAACGGGTACACCATTGATCATAATGGCCACATTTCTCTGGTTGAAACCACGGACACTAATCCGGGCATCACCGGCACCGCCACCGCTTTGTGTGGCATAGACACTGGGAGTTGTGTTCAGTACCAGGGGAATATCCCGGCTTGCCAGGCGCATTTCCATTTCAGCTTTCTGGATGTTTGTGTAAGCGACAGGTGTCTCCCGGGTTGCCCGGCTGGCCATGACCTCAAGAGCACTCAGTTCAAGAGCTCCGCCTTCAAGAGCGAAATTTTGAACAGTTGTTTGTCCATCTGTCACGGTTACCGGAACAGTTTCTTTTCTGTACCCGATAAATTCTGTGACAAGATTGTAGTCCCCGGCTGGAACCTTATAGATCGTATATGATCCTTCAAGGTCCGTTGCCGCGCCGTAAGGCGTGTTTTCCAGATAGACATTCGCACCGGGAAGAGCCCTTCCGGTGGCTGTGTCTGTCACTCTGCCGCTGACAGTTCCTTGTCCCATGGCAGAAACCGGGATGACCAGTGCAAGGATCAATCCCAGAATTAGTAACCGTTTCACCATACCATACCTCCTTTTTGTGTTATCATTTTCAATGTAATCTTAACCAAAGTAAAAAATACACACCCAGAGTTAATTTTCGGTTAATTATAGCATATTTTGTTTTTGTTGTATCAGCGGCCTGAAATGATGTACGGATAAGACCGGCTGTCATCAGGCGGCTCCTCCATAAATGAGCCATAAAAAAAGAGAGCCTGTACGGCTCAATTTTCTTAGATCGGTTGACATATTTTCAGGGCGGTTATACTTGAATGACATCTTGAAAATACAGTCTCGTTTTATAATTACTTCTCTAATCCGTATGGAAGTTTGCTTCATTTATGATGAGAAGCAAGCAGTTTTTTTAGAAAAATTATCTTATTCAGAAAGGTAATTTATTCCAGTGTACAAAATTTTAGTGCCGAGGGTAAAACCTTTGCCTCAAGGGGTGTTACACCGAAAATTTCACCTTCCGGATTGCAGAATTTTTCCGGTTTGGTGGATGCTTTTACATGTTTCCCTTTGTAAACAATGACATTGGGATGGGAGAGGTGAGTCCCCTTGAATACTTTTGGAAAGGTTTTCAGCAAATCCCGGCGGGTTACGGAATTCAGAACCATAATTTCCATTTCCCCGTCGTCCAGTATGGATTCGGGACTGATCATCATGTTACCGGCGACCCAGACAGAATTGCAGAAATAGCAGAAATTAGCATTGTGATGGTAGATTTGACCGTCAATTTCAAGGGTTAGTTCATGTGATTTTAACCGGCTGATTTCCACTAAAACACCCATGGCATAAGCCGTCATTCCCAATCCCCGTTTTTTCATGGGCTCAGAGGTGACACTTACATCTGCTACAAACCCAAATCCCAGATTATTAACAAAATAATAAAGACTGTTTTCCGTGGTAAAACTAATTATATCCACAGGGCGGGATATGTTTCTGTTTACGGCTTTAATGCCGTCTTCCAGATTAAAGATTTTAAGATCCTTGACAAACGAGTTTCCGGTTCCTACGGGGATTACACCCACCGGCGGAATTTTCTTGCCCGGGTTATTCATGAGTCCGTTAATAACCTCAAAAAGTGTACCGTCTCCCCCTACTGAAAGAATGATATCCGTTTCATACAAATTCAGACTCTTCACAATTTCTGTCGCGTGAAAACGGTAGATTGTCCGGTGTGGAATCACATCGTGCCCGGCTTCCTGAAGTCTTTTCCGGATTTCAGGATAGGCTTTCATACCTCTTCCCCTGCCGGCATGGGGATTGAAAATAAGTTGGATTTTCATGGTTCCCTTACAATTCCTGTGTTAATTGTTTGTTAAAATACACCTTTCTTTTATTTTTTTAAAACTTTTTTATGAGTAAGATACCCCGGAGATTTGGCCATTGGTATAAATCATGAATAGAAATATATCCTGTTATGAATTATTATGAAAAACCTAACCCCCGTTTTTTTATTACCGGAAGCTGTGGTTTTATCGGACAGGCATTATCCACCCGTTTTCACCGTCAGGGATATTATGTGTTTGAGTCTCACCGTTTTAATATCCGATTAGACCAGCCATCCAACCTTGCACAGGTTTTATTTCGGGTTAAGCCGGATATGATTCTTCATCTGGCGGCATACAGCGGCAGTAATAATCCAAAGGATGAAGAGAAATCACTAAAAATAAATGTTGAAGGTACGGCCAATCTGACAGATGTGGCTGAAAACCTTCAGATTCCTGTTATGTTTGTTTCATCGGACCAGGTTTTTGACGGTCGAAAAGATAAACCCTATACTGAAAAAGATACACTTAATCCGGTTTCTGTTTATGGCCGGCTGAAAATGCGGGGAGAAGAGATCCTGCAGAATGCCGATCTTCCAAAATTTTGGATACTTCGGTTATCACCGGTCTGGAGCGAGGAAATTCAAAAACACCATACCCGTCAGAATTTTTTGGCACGTATTGTCCGGGCTTTTGAAGGGGACGGGTGTGAATGGCCGGAAACCGTAAATGGAGGACTCATTCACCGGGATTGGGTCGGTGAAGCGGTGGATGCACTTTATAACAAAGGAAACAGCGGGATCTATCATCTGTCATCAGATACCGAAAAAACTTATTTTGAACAGGCACGTTTTATAGCAGGATTTTTAGGACCGTCAAAAGAACTCATATCAGACACAATCCGGCCGTCAAATCCTCCCCCACAGAATTTTCGCCTGGATTGCCGGAAAATCACCAAAGAAACCGGTCTGATTGTACCCTCATTTGAGCAGGATGTGAAACGGTGGATGACAGGGGGATAGTTTGAAATTCTGAATTCTGAATTCTGAATTAAATGAATGATGAATGAAGAATGATGAATTTGATCAGTCGACAGTTGACAGTGGGCAGTCGTTAGTCGTCAGTCAACAGTCAACAGTCGAAAGTCGAAAGTCGAAAGTCGAAAGTCGAAAGTCAGAAAGAACACATCTGATGTACATAACAAATGCAGCTGTGTCATTCTCAACTTCTCAACCTCTCAACTTCTGAACTTCTCAACCCATAATAGGTTAAGGTTGAGATTAAGCCCTGCGAAATGAGTGATATGAATTTCACGGGGAAGATTGAACTCGATACTCGCTACTCGATACTCGCTACTAATATTTACTTTTAGCTGCCGGCTACCAAAGAATCAATTGATCCGTCAGCCCGTGAATCCATATACTAATTTTCCAATGTCAATTCCATTGGATATTTCAACCCGATCTGTTTTTTTACCTTGTCCATGATTTTCATGATAGAGAATGTTTCTGACAGAGGAACAACCGGACTTTCAGTCATTCTTTCCCGAATACAATTCATAACATGCTTGGCCATGTAAGTATAACCCCTGCCTTCAAAAGGAAAAGTTTTAATTTCCGCTTTACCGGAATTTGGATAAATGGTTAGTTTATCCTGATGCCACCATGGCCCCGGAACGGTTACAAACCCCTTTTCTCCCATTATTGAAAACTCCCCGGGTGTTCTGTTGATAACAGACGTAAAGATTGTTGATATTTTTCCCTCCGGGGTTTTCATCACAAAGCCTGTCCGTTCATCTACCCTGGTAGTGCCCAATTTTGCCAATGCAACCGTTTCATCAGGTAATCCCATAAGCCAGATGCTTGTGGACAGTGGATAAATACCCACATCAAGAAGGGCACCGCCTCCAAGTTCAGGGTTGTAAACCCTGCTGTGCGGATCAAAATCCATGCTGTAACCGAACGAACCTGAAAAGATCCCCGGTACACCTAAAAAACCGTCATCGACAGCCTGTTTCAACCATTGCATAAGGGGTGTGAAGCGAATCCACAGAGCATCCATAAGAAAAAGTTCTTTTTCTTTTGCCATATGAATCATGGACATGGCTTCAAGACTATTTATGGAAAAAGGCTTTTCACAAAGTACATGCCTATTCGCCCGAAGTGACAGAATTGTGTTTTCCGCATGGAAGGGGTGTGGTGTTGCAACGTAGATAATATCCGCATCTGAACGGGATACCAGTTCATCGTAAGATCCATAATAATGGGGAACCCCAAAACGGCTGGCAAAAAGTTGTGCTTTTTTCCTGTCCCGTGAACCGACGGCCGATACAACCGCATCCGGCAGACTTTTTAATTCGGATGTGAAGATTTCTGCCATCCGTCCCGTTCCCAAAATGCCCCATTTGATCTTCTGATGCATCATAACTCCCTTACTTTAATAAAATGTAGGGAAAAAAATCTAATATTGAATCCGGAATCCGTTTATTCTATTAAGGATCTATTTTTATTATTTTTGCTTGGAATACTTTTTATCCGGATTAGTATCACTTTAAAAAAACAGGCAACATAAAGATATAAGATAAATAATATTAAGTTGACGAGTGATATAAATCAGCGTATCTTACCCCCGGGGTGGGGGAGGTCAGCTTAAAAAATTCATATGTCCTCAATCTATGTTATACATTATTTCTAATGGTTTTCTGGTTTTGAGATTCTTGGGTAAACTTTAAATTTTTCCTGGAATGAATTGGAAGATGAATCCAGTGAAGTTCTCCTTCAAGAATGGAAAGCTTGATACCAGCATTTTCTATATTAGAATATATAAATAATAATATAAAATTGACAGGAGTGATTTATTGCTGTACCTTACCCCCGGGGTGGGGGGATTTCTACAAACAATCCCATATATTTAAATGAATTTATTTTTGTATCCTCGAGCAATAACAAATACTTACTTTGGTTATACAGGCAGCAACGGTTAAAAGGCATCCTCGTTATATCTTATTTCTTCTTCTGCAGACGAAATGTATTGTGTCTCAGGGGCTCAGGCTCGCTTCGTTCACTGCTCAGAGGTTCAGAAGCTTAAGGGTTTAAAAGCAGAGTGATAACTGATGACTTCCGACTTCCGACTTTCGACTTTCATCTTTCGACTTTCGACTTTCGACTTTCAACTTTCGACTTTCAACTTTCAACTCCGATAAGTCAGAGTCAGATCGACTCTCGGAGTCTGTCTACTGTCTACTTTTAACTCTTACTACAATCATTCCTTTTAAAAAAAGAAAAATAAATGCAAATTACTCACCTAAAATACGTGATAATGAAAGGGAAACCATGAAAACCATACGGATAACTTTATTCATTTTTATGATAGGTATGATACTTTTGTCCGGTTGCGGCAAACAGGTTGATAATAATAACGGGGCTTTGCCTGAACGGAGTGAGATTGCAGATGAATACAAATGGAATCTGGATGATTTATACCCGGGTACGGAAAACTGGGAGGAAGAATTCAAATCCGTTGAAAATGCAATCCTGGTGATGCAAACATATAAAGGAATTTTGAATCAATCCGGTAAGATTGTCCTTGAATGCCTGAAAAAGCGGGATGAACTGGCAGGCCGAATCGACAAGCTCTATGTTTATGCTTATCTGAGCCTTGATTCAGATACGCGGAACCCGGAATTTCAAGGCCGTGCGGACCGTATTGCATCTTTGGAAGTACGTTTTCATGAGATAATATCCTATATTGTTCCCGAACTCCTGGAAATTCCGGAAAGTACACTGGACAGCTTTTTGCATGCCACACACGGCCTTGATCTCTATATCCATTATTTAAGTAATTTAAATAGAAACCGCCCCCATGTTTTAAGTCCGAAAGAGGAACGTCTTTTAGCCATGACCGGCGATATGGTCCGCACCCCGGGCCGTGTTCATGAAATGCTTACCGTAACGGATATTCGTTTTCCTAAAGTAAAAAATGAAGATGACAAATGGGTAGAACTCTCCCCGGGCCGTTATTATCAGATGCTGTATTCAAAAAATCCAGACGTACGAAGAAATGCTTTTGAAGGGATGTACGGAACCTATGAAAAATTTCAGAATGTTAATGCCGCTGCTTTTGACGGTATGCTGAAAAAAGATATTTTCTATGCCCGTGCCCGTAACTTTAACAGCACACGTGAAGCTTCCCTTTTCAGAGATAATATACCGGTTTCGGTCTATGATAATCTCATTGAAAGTGTCCATAATAATCTTGAACCCCTGCGAAGTTATATGAAACTTCGTAAAAGAGTCCTTGGAGTGGATGCTCTGCATCTGTACGATACCAGTGTCCCCATTGTCCCCGCGGCTGGTGATAAAATTCCCTATGATGAAGCCAGAAAACGGATTCTGGAATCCCTGCATCCTCTGGGTAAAGAATATCTGAAACAGGCAAAAGAAGGTCTCTATGGCCGATGGGTCGACGTGTATGAAACGAAGGGTAAAACAAACGGAGCCTATTCCTGGGGGACTTATAACGCTCCCCATCCCTATATTCTTATGAATTATAATGATACCCGGGATAATATGTTCACCCTGGCTCATGAACTGGGACATACCATTCACAGTATGCTTGCCAATGAAACCCAGCCTTATATCTATGCAGATTACAGCCTTTTTGTTGCAGAAGTGGCTTCAACCATGAATGAAGCACTTTTATTGGATCATCTTTTGAAAACCACGGAAGATTCAAACGTCCGGCTTGCACTCATGGATCAGTGGGCAGATAATATTGTGGGAACTCTCTATACACAGGTCCTGTTTGCAGAATTTGAAAAAACCATCCACGAAAAAGCTGAAGCCGGTATTCCTATTACGGCAGAAACATTAAATGAAACATATATGACCATAATCAAGTCGTATTATGGGGATGCCCTTGAATTTGATGATCTTTATAAACTCACCTGGGGCAGGATTGGCCATTTCTACAGAAGCTTTTACGTTTATGTCTATGCTACAAGCATCAGTGCTTCCACATACCTGAGCGGGAAAATTCTGGAAGGTGATGATCAGGCCGTCTCTGACTATTTGAATATGCTCCGTTCGGGCGGATCGGACTATCCTATAGAACTCCTGAAAAAAGCGGGTGTTGATATGTCCAAACCGGACGCTGTCAACTATACTCTGAAGAAATTCGGGGAGATTGTGAAGGAAATGGAGAAGATGTTATAATTTATTAGCCTGCCCCGTGAAATTCGCTTGGCATATTTCACAGGGGCCGGTAGGTGGCAGGTAAAGATTGGCTGCGGACTTCCTTTTGCTTTCTTTCATCAAATACCGTAAAATTTGCGTGACAATTTATAATTAAATAAATGCAGGAGAACAAGATATGAACCTACATGCATTGGATATTGCGGTTATCGTGACATTTTTTGTCGTGATTTTTGGAATTGCCATTTATTATTCCCGGAAAGCCGGTGAAAATACGGGTGAATTCTTTCTGTCCGGCAGGAATTTACCCTGGTATCTGGCAGGGACAGCCATGGTTGCCACAACTTTTGCGGCGGATACACCTTTGGCCGTGACCGAGCTTGTGGCTCGTAACGGTATTGCCGGAAACTGGCTCTGGTGGAATATGGCTATCGGTGGTATGCTGACGGTCTTTTTCTATGCACGCCTTTGGCGCCGTTCAGGTATCATGACCGACGTTGAATTTGTGGAAATGCGCTACAGCGGTAAAGCGGCTGCTTTTCTTCGTGGATTCCGGGCTCTCTATCTTGGACTCTTTATGAATATCATTGTCCTGGGCTGGGTCCATTTGGCTATGGAAAAGATTTTTCAGGTTACACTTCCGGGAGTCAATGCGTTTCTTCTTGTAACTATTGCTGCCTTGATCATTGCGGTCTATGCTTCTGCATCCGGACTTTTAGGGACCGCCCGTACGGATAGTTTTCAATTTGTTTTTGCCATGGTGGGATGTATTGTCTTAGCGGTTTTAGTGGTTCGACTGCCCGCTGTGGGTGGAATATCCGGACTGAAAGAACAGTTAGCCCCTCAGGTGATGAGTTTTATTCCCAAAATCGGTACACCCTCCATTCTGGAAGGCGTAACCGGCGGTGTGTTAGCCCTGAGTGTAGGAGCGTTTATCGCACATATCGGACTCCAGTGGTGGTCCAGTTGGTATCCGGGAGCCGATCCCGGCGGCGGAGGGTATGTCGCTCAACGTATGATGAGTGCCAAAGATGAAAAACACAGTCTTTTTGCAACTCTCTGGTTTACCATTGCTCACTATACCATTCGTCCATGGCCGTGGATTATTGTGGCTCTGAGTGCTCTGGTCATTCTCCCCAGGGCGGAAAACCCGCAGGTTCTGTTGAATGAGAATCCTGCGTTTTATGAGGCAGCAAAAACTACTTTTGAAAGCAATAAACGGATTCAAAATCCAGAATTTGCCGGAAATGCTGAATTTGAAGCTTTTTATGAAAAGTATGAAAATACCGTTGATCCGGGACGTATGTATCCAAAACTTATGATGCGCTATTTACCCACCGGTCTTTTGGGACTTCTGATTGCAGTTTTTCTGGCAGCGTATATGTCTACCATTGCCTCTCAGTTAAACTGGGGAACATCTTATCTGATAAATGATTTTTACAGAAGATTTATTACATCCGGGGCAGGAGAGAAGCACTATGTTTTTGTTTCCAGGATCGGGGTGGTTCTCATGACGGTTCTTTCTCTGGTTGTAACAAAATATTTTCTGACAACAATTTCCGGAGCATGGGAATTTATCATCAATGCCTCGGCTGGTATCGGACTGGTACTACTATTCCGCTGGTTCTGGTGGCGGATTAATGCCTGGAGTGAAATATCAGCTCTGATTGCCCCTTTGATTATCTATCCCATTGCCCGGTACGGTTTCGGTATGCAATCCCCCATTACACTGTATCCCACCGTTTTTGGAACAACCATTGTCTGGCTGCTTGTTACATGGTTAACCCAACCTGTGAAAGAGGAAAAACTGCTGGATTTTTACAGGAAAGTCCACCCCGGCGGCATAGGATGGAAAACAATTGCAGCCAAACTTCCTGACGTAAAAGGTGACAAAGGTTTCGGCAGAATGTTTTTGGACTGGATCTGTGGTGTCATCATGGTCTATTCAGCCCTTTTTGGACTTGGAAAATTAATTTTTGGTGAATGGGTCATGGCGCTGGTCTTTTTCCTTATTGTTGTGGCTATGGTCTTTATCATCTATACGGACCTGAAAGCACGGGGATTTGAACAGATAGCGGAATAAATTAATTGATAATTGATTGGCTCGCATCGCTCGCAGTTCAATGACTCACTTTGTTCGCCGCCCAAGGGTTCATGAGTTCATGGGTTTCCTGATACGTCTGCCTTAGAGGGACGCCTTTCTGGACTGCCACTTCGCGACGGCATTGGTTCAATAATTCTGGCATCTCGCACTCCCTGATGTTCAAAGATTCAAACGGTTCCCTATAATCATCTTACCGACACGTACTTTTTTCTTTGACTTACATTATATGCGTATGTAAATTAGCCAGCTTATGAAATCTGGAGGTTTGAAAGAATGTTCGCGATCGTAGAAATATCCGGAAAACAATACAAAGTTGAGACCGGTGAAGAAGTGAAAGTCCCCCTGCAGGCAGCTGAAGAAGGTGCTGAACTGGCCTTTTCATCTGTTATGCTGTTGGATAAGGATGGTGATGTAAAAGTTGGAACCCCTTATGTGGATAAGGCTGCGGTTAAAGTAACTGTTGTCAAACACGGACGGGATAAGAAGATCATTGTTTTTAAAAAGAAACGTCGTAAAAGATTTCAAAAGAAAAACGGTCATCGTCAGGATTATACCGTAGTAAAAATTGACGACATCGCTGTTGCTTAAAAGGAGATTATATAATGGCACATAAAAAAGGATTAGGAAGTACAAAAAACGGTCGGGACAGTAATCCCAAACATCTGGGTGTAAAGCGTTACGGCGGTGAATTTGTAACGGCCGGAACCATTATCGTACGCCAGCGCGGTACAAAATTCTTTCCCGGAGACAATGCAGGACGCGGTGGAGATGACACGATTTTCGCTACAGCAGACGGTTATGTGAATTTTACCAACAACTTTGGGCGCAAGAAAATCAATATTCTGCCGGACTGATTATTTTACATACACACCTTTGAGCCTGCTTTGAGCAGGCTTTTTTTTGATTTGAAATTGAGGTTGAGGTTGAGATTGAGCCCTGTGAAATGAGTGAAGTGTATTTCACGGCGAAAGACAAAAGAGCACAAGAGATAAGGGGATTAAGTTGAAAGATAAATGTCAAAAGTCTCCAATTGTCGCTCCGCCTTATCTGGGCTAAAAGTCCAATTCAATCCCTGTTTCAATGTGATCAGGCACCTGTGGCGTTCAAGAATTCCAACATCTTGCGGCTCTATTGTACGGGCGACCGGCGGGTCGCCCCTGACTACCGGCTACCAATTACCATCTGTTTCTCTTAACATAAAATCTTTATATTTCATCATTGTCATAAAAGGAATATTCTTATGAATTCACATTATAAAATCTCGATTATCGGTGCCGGACAAATCGGGACTGTTTTAAGCCATCTTGCTGCCATGCGCCAATTTGGGAATGTGGTTCTGTATGATATTATTAAGGACCTGCCTCAGGGGAAGGCGCTGGATCTTATGGAGGCTTCCCGGATTGACGGGTTTGATACGTCTGTCATAGGAACGAATAATTATGAAGATATCCGGGATTCAAATCTGGTGATCATAACGGCAGGTGTCCCGAGGAAACCGGGAATGAGCCGGGATGACCTGTTGACTGTAAATGCTAAAATTATCCGTACAGTTGCTGAAAATGTAAGTGAATTCTCCCCGGAAGCAATTGTAATTCTAATCTCCAACCCGTTAGATGCCATGGTTACACTCTTTCAAAAAGTTTCCGGTTTTTCCCATAACCGGGTTATGGGGCAGGCCGGTGTGCTGGATAGTTCACGATTTTGCTCCTTTATTGCATGGGAATTGGGCGTGAGTGTTAAAGATGTGAATGCCATGGTTCTTGGAGGACACGGCGATACAATGGTTCCCCTTGTCCGAACAGCCAATGTGAATGGTATTTCTGTGATGGATTTGTTGATCAAAAAATACGGAGATGAAAAAAAAGCAAATCAAGTGATAGAATCACTGATTAATCGAACCCGTATGGCAGGTGGAGAGATTGTTAAACTGCTGAAAACCGGTTCCGCTTTCTTTTCTCCCGCTATGGCAGCGACGGCTATGGCAGAAGCAATACTTCGGGATGAAAAACGCATACTTCCGGTCTGTGCTTTTCTCAACGGCGAATACAATGTGGACGGATACTATATGGGTGTCCCGGCAGTCCTGGGTGCTTCAGGAGTTGAAAAAATTGTTGAGATCTCTTTGAATAATGTAGAAAAAGATGCATTTATCCAATCGGCAGATCATGTTAAACAGCTTGTGTTGGATATGAAAAAATTAAATCTCATTTAATCTGTGTGTTATATCTTTTTTATCATGAAATAAAACTGATTCTTACCATTGTCTGTTTTTAAATTTCAATCCTGAATAAATATCCGGAGTGGCTTTCAAAATGCCAAAATATATACAGGCCAGACAAATATTACTCCCTGCAAAAGGCGGGGATGACAACCGAAACCTTTTTGGCATCAAATACAGCATGAATTGTTACCGTGGATGTCAGCATAAATGCATTTATTGTGATACTCGAAGTGATTGTTATCAGGTCCGTTACTTTGATGAAATCGAAATTAAAAACAATGCCATTGATCTGCTTCGCAAGGAATTAAATTCAAAAAAACGAAAAGGAACCGTCGGAACAGGAAGCATGAATGATCCCTATATGCCCATTGAAAGCCGTGAGAAACTTACACGTAAAGCACTTAAAGTTCTATATGAATACAGATTTCCTGTTCATGTCATGACAAAAAGCAGCCTGGTGCTTCGTGATCAGGATATCCTGAAGGATTTGTCTTCGGTTTATGCAGCAGTAACCTTTACTATCACTACACCTGATGATGCACTGTCCCGCAAGATTGAACCCCGGGCACCTGAGAGTTCAAAACGGTTTGAGGCTATGAAAATACTTGCTTCAGAAGGGATTCTAACCGGCGTATCCATGATGCCGGTCCTTCCCTGGATAACCGATGATTGGATGCAGGTTCAAGCGTTAGTAAAAAAAGCAAAGGATTGCGGAGCATCATACATTCTGAATGCCGGTATGGGGATGACACTTCGCCAGGGACAGCGGGAATATTTTTATAATGAACTTGATAAAATATTTCCCGGACTTCAAAAGCAGTATGAGAAAAATTTTGGAAACAAATACTATGCATATATAAATCAGGCAGAGTTTATGTATCGAAATTTTGAAGAATTGTGTGATAAACTGGGTATTGCTATGCGGATTCCCGCTTTCAGCAAAACATTACCGGAACAGGAAATACTTTTTTAAGCTAAAAATTTTTAAATGTGGAGATACCGAATACCATGAATAACAGAGCGGAATATATATCCCGGATCAATAAGGTCCTGGATTACATTGAATTCAACCTTTCCAAACCTCTCACACTTCAGGAACTGGCAAAGGTTTCCTGTTTTAGTCCATACCATTTTCACCGCATATTTGGGGCTGTCATGGGAGAATCTCTAAACCGTTTCATCCAGCGGCTGCGTATTGAAAAAGCAGCAGTCTTGTTGGTTAATAATCCTGTATTGTCCATTACGGATATAGCCTTTGATATTGGTTTTACAAATGGTGCAGCTTTTGCACGGGCCTTCAAAGATCATTTTGGAATGAGTGCAAGCAGCTGGAGAAAAAAATATAACTCAGACAGCAAGATGGGCAATATCAATCGCAAGGATTATCAACTGTTTGGCAATATGAAGAAAGCAGATAATAGCGGCTCCATGTACATTGATCCTGTTAACAACAATATAACATGGAGAATGAAAATGAAAGAAAGTAAAATTGTTGATGATCTTGTGGTGGAAGTCCGCACCCTGGAGCCTATGGAAGTTGCGTATATCCGGTATGTGGGACCCTATCAGGGTGATGAATCACTGTTTGATGGCCTGTGGGGAAAAATGTGCCGTTGGGCAGGAGCCCGTAATCTCATTACTCCCGATACACAGTTTCTGACTGTTTATCACGATAATCCGGAGATTACAGATGAAGATAAACTTCGGCTTAGTGTTTGCCTTACCGTTTCTGAAGATGTGAAATCTGAAGGAGAAATCGGCCGAATGGTTATCCCGGGCGGACGTTATGCCTTTGCCCGTTTCAGAATTGATGCAGACCAGTTCGGTGAGTGCTGGAATGCCGTTTATGGCTCATGGCTTCCAGAAAGCGGATACCAGCCTGATGATGGTCCCTGCTTTGAACTATACCTCAATGATCCTAAAAATGATCCTGAAGGGAAACACGAATTTTATATCTGTATCCCTGTAAAACCTCTTTGATCAAATGGGCAGGAGAGGCTATAGCCTCTCCTGTCTCATGGGTTCTTTTTAAACCCATTCCGAATAGAACAAAAAACAGAAACATAAACAAGTCTCCTCTATTATTCTATTTCCTTTATTATTCTATTTCCTTGAAAAGCTGGTATGATTTATTTTATATTTATTGCATAATTAATTTCCGATTATGTTACTCAGACAGGAAATAAATATGATGATAAAAAATTCCCTTATTCTGCACACTGTCCGGTTTTTATTATTTATGCTGATTACTTCAGTAGTCATGGCACAAACGGTCACAACTGCCCAGATGACTAAAGCTCTTCGGTCAGTCTATGATCAGGCCGTGGAATTTTCAAAATCCGTGGAATCTTATCCGGATGACAGTCGGGAAAAGGTCACGATATCCCGTATGATTAATATGTTGAAGCAGGATGCACGCAAACTGAAGGTTCTGAGCCAGAATGATAATACGCCGGAAACACAGGCAGAATTCCGAAAGATGGCCAGCCGCTGGAAAGAAATTCGCAATGCAATACAGGAAATGCAAAAGGAAGTCAGAAAAAAACCGGTTGAAACGCCCAAATCACCCGATGAAATTCAAAGGGAAATTGATGCGTACCAACAGCGTATTAAAACACTTGAAACCCGTCTTGATGCAATGCCTGTCCCTACAGACAGGCTAAGTGAACGGCATCGGGTAGAACAGGCGATTAAAGCAAAAGACTGGGTAACCGTCAGGTCCCGCCTTGATAAGGCACTTATTCATTATCCCGATGATCCTGAACTCCATTATTATCTTGCCCTTTATAATATGGAACGTAAGGATTATCCCAAAGCCCGTGATGCAATACTTGAAGCCCTGAGACTCAATTCAAGACAAACCCGGTATTGGGAACTGAGTGGAAAGATCTATACGTCTTTGGGGCTATATGAACAGGCATTTGGAGCCTATGCAGAAATTTTACTGCTGGATCCCCGGAATACGGCTGCCCGTATTGATCTGGCAAAACTTATGTTTGAAAGCGGCCGGATCGACAGTGCGGAAGTGCTCTATCGTGAAATTATTTCCCTGAGGCCGGATGCTCCGGACGGATACGAAGGCCTTGGCCGTGTTGAATGGCATAAAGGTAATGATGAACGGGCAAAAACATACTATCAAAATGCCATAACACGTAATAGTACCTCTCCTGATCTGTATCTGATGCTGGGACAGATCTATATGGACCAGAAACAGTATCACTATGCTATCCGCCATTTTGAACAGGTTGTTCGGCTTGACCCCGGGAATACAGATGTCCGTTACCTTTTAGGTAAAGCATATTGGCATACCTATGACTTTGCCCGGGCAACTGTCTATTGGTCTCAGGTTTATCGCCAGAATAACCGTGCACATAATATTTCATTCTGGTTGCCTGCAGCCTATTATGTGCAGGGTGAAATACTGCAGAATCAGCGCTTTTACCGCGAATCCACCCGATCCATGAAAAATGCCCTCGAGATAAATCCCGACTCCTATCACTGGATGAGCTGGGGGAATTACTGGCTGGGCAAATACTATCAGGATCAGAATAACCCGCCTCTGGCTGAGAAGTATTATATCCGTGCTCTTGAAACAAACCCTAATTTGACAGAAGCCCTTAATGCCATGGGAATTCTTCGCTGGCATCAGTTGAGAACACGGGAAGCCCGCAGATACTGGCAAAGAACACTGGAAATCGATCCTTCCAATCATGAAGCGATCGCCTGGCTGAAAATAGCCGGTAATACTCCCTGATACAATAAAGGACAAAAATCTATGGAACTGTCTATTTCCCAGTTGAAAGGACTGATGAATATTTTTACGGAACTTGAACCGGAAGAAATTCTCCGTAAAAGCGTCGGGCAGATATCCAAAATGCTGAATGCTAAAGGGTGTACGATTTTTCTGTATAATGAAAGCCTGGATTGTATTGAACTGGCTGAAACAACCAGTCATCAGGCCCATGAAGGAGAAATTGTCCGGTACAGCAGGGGGGAAGGACTCACAGGATGGGTTTTCAGATTTCAGAAGCCCCTTATCATACAGGATTTAGATACAAAAACAGTGGATGACCTGAAACAGGAGCATGGACAGGAAATACACTGGATCAGTAAGTTTTCAGACGGGGATCAGAAAAGAGCAAAAACATACCTTGCCGTGCCCATTATTTCAAAAAATGGTCGCTTTTATGGTGTAATCAGAGCTTCAAGCAATGAAATCAATTTCAATGAGATTCATCAGGATCTGTTAATCCATATCGCCGGGTATATCAGCATTGCTCTTGAAAATAGCTACCACTATGTGCAGGAAAGAAAAAAAGCGGATTATTTTAAACTCCTGATGGAATTCGGTACCCGGCTCCACACCCATTTTAATCAGACGGATCTTCTTAATTTTGTAGCCGAAGCGGCAACACGGACATTCTCCGCAGAAACAAGCGAAATTTATCTGCTCAGAGAGAGAATCGGGGATGTGCTGGTTCTCAGGGCGGGACACGGCATTCCTAAAGATCTGATCAACAAAGCTGAGCATAAAATCGGAGAAGGGCTGACGGGTACTCTGGTGGAAGAAAAACGGATTATACGTTTGAATAACGTTCTCTCATTTCCCAAATATAAAGGGAAATACAGATCCCAGATGAAAAAGAATCTGAAATATGGTGACCGTCTCGCTTTTTTAGGAAGCCCCATTGCCATGAAAAGTGATGTGATCGGGTGTATCAAACTGTATAATAAAATTGCCAAGTATCCCGGAGATGAAACCATCTTTTCAGAAGATGACGAAAAGTATATAGCTGTTTTAGCGGATATGCTTGCTGTTGCACTGGAAAATCTGGAATACCTTGAAAGTATGAAAAATTCTGCTATACTTATGTTTAAAACACAAAGGCTTACTGCACTTGGAACCATGGCAATTCGTCTGCCTAATGAAGTGACCAATCCGCTCACAACAGCTCAGCTTAATGTACTGAACCTGAAAAGAATGATTCAAAGGCAAAAACAACTGACCCATGAAGACTATTTTAAACGCTTGAGTGTTATTGAGGAAAAACTTGCGGAAGTCGCGGCAGGTATTAAAGTCCTTCACGAATTTTCTACAAAAGCCGGTTTTTTGAAAGTCCGCAAAACATGGCAGGATATCCTTGACGAAGGATTGCTGTTTTTAAGTGATGAGATCCTCCGGAAAAAAATTACCATTTATCGGGACAGGCAGTCTGAAATGTCCATTCCGAAAGTTGTTGTTGAACCCAATGAAATGATTGAAGTAATGATTAATCTGCTTCTAATTGCCATATCCCAGCTTCATCACTATAATGGAAGTATTTACATTCGGGTGAGTTTCGATACGGAGAATCATATGATAAAAACACATATTGAATCTGAAGATAATGATGAGATGCAGTCTTTCGGAACAACAATGTCCACATTACCTGATGGAAGTGAAGTCGTTACACCCCAGCAATTTATGTTTACTGTTGCAAAAGAAATAATTCACAATAATTATCAGGGTATGATAAATTTGAAACCTGAAAATAAAGGTGTTTCCATCACGATCTGTATTCCTTCCGGAGGTGAGAATGTTTGACGGTGATCTTCTTATTATTGACGATAGTCTGGCTTTTTGTGAAAGCATTGTTGACCTTTTGGAAGATGAAAAATGGATTGTTAATTATGTGCTTGATGGCTCTGAAGCGATTGATACACTCAAAAGGTATCAATACAGAGTTGTTCTTCTGGACCTGAAAATGCCCGGAATCAGCGGTATTGAAGTCCTGAATGAAATGAATAAACTGTCCCTGATCAACTGCAACTATATTATAGTTCTAACGGGTGAAATTACAATTGAAAATGCAGTGGATTCACTACAATACGGTGCCCGTGATTTTATTCAGAAACCTGCGGTTGTTGAATTTCCCGATGAATTCATCCAACGTATCAAACGGGGGTTTAAATGGCAGGAGGAGCGTCTCCTCAATGAAGAGCTGAGACTTGAAAGACAAAAAGCCATTGAAGAATCCCAGTTGATTGTAAAAAGCGTGGGACATGATATGTCCGGATCCTATTATGGATCGCTCATGCTCCGCCTGCAAACACTTAAACGGAAAATCAACCAGCTTCAGGAGATCAGTGGTACCCGTGTAAACGGACTTATAGATCCTGAAACAGGTTCTGTTAAACAGGATCAATTGATTGAAGAAGTAAAGAAAATTAATGCTCTTGTTAATGATAGTGATGAAAGAATCACAGGTATTATTGATCTATTAAAATTCTTTAAAGAACTGGGTGAAAAACTGAAACATCTTGGGAATGCAATATCAATTGACAAGGCACATAAAAAAAAGGTAGACCTGACAGGGATTGTTCAGTCCGCAATACGGGTTTTTGCCGAATCCAAGGTTCATGAGAACCCGAAAGTGACAGTAAAAGAGGAATTTGCCGGCGAACCGTTGTATATTTCCGCTTCGGAAGAAGATCTTCTGAGGGTCTTTCTGAATCTGATTGAAAATGCCTATAAGGCAATGGATGGAATTGGAATTCTCACGTTGAGAACATTTCCGAATGGGGATGAGGTCGTGGCGGAAATTCAGGATACGGGATGTGGAATTCCTGAAGATGCCATTGAGAAAATCTGGCGGCCTGATTATACCCGATGGAAATCTACCACAGGAACCGGACTTGGACTTCTGATCTGTCGAAAAGCAGTGGAGAATTCCGGAGGAACAATTTCGGTTAACAGCAGGGAAAATGTGGGGACTACCTTTCGAATGACCTTTAAAAATTATGAATAGGAGAGTATAAAATGCAAAAAACAATATTGCTGATTGATGACAAAAAGCTTCTGAGAGATACACTGATTGATTATCTGGGAAATGATAAATTCCATTTTATAGAAGCGGAAACGGGAGAAAAAGGACTGGATCTTTTCCGTGAAAAAGCAGACAAAGTGGATGTTGTTCTTCTGGATGAAAATTTGCCGGGTATCGACGGGATTAAAACCCTTCAACTTATGACCCGTATCAATCAGAAAATTCCGGTAATTGCCCTGACCGGTGAACTTACCATTGAAATCCGAAATGCATTTATTAAAGCAGGCGCTTTTGATGTTCAGGCAAAATCCGCCATATATGAAAAACTCTTACCCTCTTTGGAAGCGGCTCTTGCAGGTGAAAAATTCAGTTCCGATTCTTCTGAAGAAGAAATTGATTTTGAAAAAATGGCGGAAGATTTAAAAAATGACGGCCGCTGGGAGGAATCTGCCCTTTATTTGCGTGAAGCAGGTATGGAACAAAAGGCTCTGGGAAACCAGGATAAGGCTGTAGAATTTTTTGAAGAAGCCATTACGCGTTATAAACGTGCCGGGAGAACAACAAAGGCAAAGGAAGTAGAAAAACTCCTGGATGAAATAAGCTGATTTTCGGCTTGTGAATAAATCCGGATTCCTTAATAAGACTTTTTTATAATGCCTGTTTCTGAATTCGTTCTTTTTATTCGTCTTTGAAATTAATATATTTCCCGGCTTAAAATGAGAAAAGGATAATGCTCGAACAACTGCGTGAAAATCTTGAAGGTGTTCTTAAATCCCTGAGAGGACAGGGTAAGATTACCGAATTCAATATTCAGGAAGCCATGAGAGAAGTGCGGAGAACACTTCTGCAGGCAGATGTTCATTTTAATGTTGCCAGAGAATTTATTGCAAATGTTACTGAAAAAGCTTTGGGGACCCTGGTTTTAAAAAGCATTACCCCCGGCCAGCAGATCATTAAAATCATTCATGAAGAACTCACTATCCTTTTAGGTGAAGAGAATATCCCTCTAGACCTTGGGGGACTCCCGCCGTCAGTGATTATGCTCGTTGGTCTTCAGGGTTCGGGTAAAACTACTTTAGCTGCAAAGCTGGCCTATAATTTAAAAAATAGCGGTAAAAGGCCCCTGCTTATTGCCGCAGATATCTACCGTCCGGCTGCCATTGATCAACTTATCACATTGGGAAAAAGTATTGATATTCCGGTTCATGCCCAAATGGGTGTTGATCCCCTTACAATCTGTCGGAATGGCTTACAAAAAGCACGTATGGATAATACAAATGTGGTCATTGTGGATACAGCGGGCCGTTTGCATATAGACGATAAAATGATGGCTGAATTAAAGGATCTTCAGCAAATCCTTCGTCCCCGTGAAATTCTTTTTGTTGCAGATGGCATGATCGGTCAGGATGCGGTTAATGCCGCCCGGGAATTTAATGAAAAACTGGCTGTAACAGGACTAGTTCTGACAAAAATGGATGGAGATACACGGGGCGGTGCCGCATTGTCCATCCGGTCTGTAACCGGAAAACCGGTGAAATTTATCTCAGCCGGTGAAAAACCTGCAGACCTTGAACCCTTTCATCCGGCTCGTTTTGCAGACAGAATACTGGGCAAGGGTGATATTATATCTCTCGTTGAAAAAGCACAGGTAGCTGTTGATGCAAAAGAAGCAGAAAAGCTGGAAGAGAGACTAAGAAAGAATGACTTCACGCTGACAGATTTTCAAAAACAACTGAAAATGCTGAAAAAGATGGGACCTCTGGGTGCTGTAATGGATATGATACCCGGTTTCAGCCGCTTAAAAAATGTTCAGGTTGATGAAAATCATTTTATTAGAACAGAAGCTATTTTAAATTCTATGACGTTACAAGAACGGGAAAAACCGCAGTTTATCGATGCAAGTCGAAGAAAACGGATTGCCCGGGGGAGCGGGACACTGGTTTCAGATGTGAACCGGTTGTTGAACCAGTTCGAACAGATGAAGAAGATGATGAAGAAAATGAATAAAATGAAATTCCCCGGAAAAGGCTTTAATATGCCCCGGGGTCAGTTTTAAGGAGGATTAATTTGGCAACTCGAATTCGTCTCACACGCATGGGTAGACGGAACCGTCCTTATTATCGGATTGTGGTTTCTGATTCAAGAAGCCGTCGTGACGGGCGTTTTATTGAACAAGTAGGAACTTATGATCCAATCAAGCGGGAAAATCGTGTATCGGTTGAGGAAGACCGTATATTATACTGGATGGAACAAGGTGCCCTGCCGTCAGATACAGTAAAAAATCTGTTGTCAAAATTGGGTATTATGCTGAAATGGCACCTTCGCGACTGCAAGTCGGAAGATGTGAGAAATCAGGAAATACGTAAATGGGAAATGGCTCAAAAAGCCAAAGAAGCAGAAAAGAAAACCGATAAAAAAATTAAAACTGTAACTGAAAAAGCTCCGGTTGAAGAAGAAGCGGTCATCATTGAAGAACCCCCGGTATCTGTAAAAGCAGAAGCCCCGGCAGAGGAAGAATCAGTGTCTGAAGACGTTGTGGCTGATAATGTAACTGCGGAAACAGAAACAGTTGCAGAAGAATCGGTTGAAGAAAGCTCTGATGAAGACGTTTCTGAAGTTGAAGATGTGACGGAAGAAGAACCGGTTGAAAACAAAGCTTCTGAAGAAATTGAAGATGTTGATGCCGATACAAAGACTGATGTTGAGAATACAAAAGATACGGAAACAGAGGCTGAAAAAGCAGAATAGTTCAATCCCAAAGAGGAGCGGGTAGACCATGAAAGAGTTCGTAGAATTCATTGCAAAACGTCTGGTTGATCATCCGGAAGATGTTAAGGTCACTCAAATCGACAGCGAAAATAATATCATTTTCGAACTTTCTGTCAATTCTGCGGATCTTGGTAAAGTCATCGGTAAAAGCGGACGCACGGCACAGGCTCTCAGAACCCTTTTAACGGCCGTATCGGCTAAGGCCGGTCATCGCAGGGCAACGCTCGATATTATCGATCGTTAATTCGACTGCCAAAGAAATGAACTATGTCCTTCAAAAAAATCGGTAGTATACTAAAACCGTTTGGACTTGAAGGCAGACTTGTAATACGACTTGATATTGTCGATACAGAATTTTTGTGCTCTTTGAAAAATATGTACTGGGGCTTTGGGTCTGAACCTGAACAGGTGAATGAGATTTCTTATTTTAATGTCAGATCCCGGCAGATTGTTTTAGGACTTCAGGGAATTCATCGCAGGGATGATGCGGAAAAATTAAAAAATGCCACGCTCTTTCTGCCTGAAGACGATCTTACATTCGATGACAATTCAGATATTTCTCTGAATAAAATTCTGGATTGTGTGATCTGTGATCCTGAGGGAAATGTTTTGGGCGAACCTTTAAGGATCGAATCTTATCCGGCACAGGATATGCTCATACTTCGGAGAAACGGACAGGAAGTTATGATCCCGCTGGCTGAAGATTTTATTGTTGAGATGAATCTGCCCGACAAAAAAATTATTCTTGATTTACCCGAAGGGCTCTTTGATGAAGATTGATATTCTTACAACCTTTCCCGAAATGTTAGATCCTGTAATAAACAGCAGTATCGCAAGAATTGCATCAGAAAAAGGGCTGGTTAGCATTCATCCTCTGGATATACGGACCTTTTCTGAAAATAAACACGGGAAAACCGATGATTATCCTTTCGGCGGCGGAGACGGAATGGTTATGACGCCTCAACCGGTATTCAGCGCTATGCGTCATTGCTTGAACAAGAAAGCCGAGACTAAGCCAAGAATTATATTTCCTACGCCGGACGGGAAGCTGTTTGATCAGTCTGTGGCCGTAGAATTCTCAAAAGAATCACATCTGATTTTTTTGTGCGGCCATTACAAAGGCGTTGATCAGCGGATTAGAGATATATGGGTAACTGATGAAATCAGCATAGGTGATTATGTGTTGACGGGCGGAGAAATTGCTGCTCTTGTCATCGTTGATGCAGTGATCAGGCTTATTCCGGGTGTAATTGGAACGTTGAATTCTGCACTGAGTGATTCTTTTTCCCACCCGCTTTTAGACTGCCCCTGGTACACCAGACCTGAGATATTTGAAGATTTGAAAGTGCCGGATGTTCTTGTCAGCGGTCATCACGCCAATATCGAGAAATGGCGGAATGATCAGCGGGTTAAAAAAACCAAGGATAGACGCCCGGACTTATATAAGAAATGGCTAGAAGAACAAAAAGAAGATTGAAATTAAAGGGAGTTTGTGATGGATAAACTGTTTTCCAGTGCTTCACACCAGATGCGTGACGATATTCCTCTGTTTAAAGCAGGTGATACACTGGTTGTTGATGTTAAAGTACGGGAAGGAGATAAAGAACGCATACAGCAGTTCAAAGGGATTTGTATTGCACGGAAAGGTTCCGGCATTAATTCCACATTTACCATAAGAAAAATTTCTAACGGAATCGGTGTTGAAAGAATTTTTCCCGTTCATTCACCCAATATTGCTAAAATCGAACGGATTGCCATCGGCCGGGTGCGCCGGGCAAAACTGTATTATCTGCGTAAACTCAAAGGCAGAAAAGCAACACGTATTAAAGAAGTCCGCTGACTTTATTCCTAAATATGATTAGAAAAAGCTTCCATATGGAAGCTTTTTAATTGATAATTGATAAATGACTCGCTGTGTTCATAGTTCATGTATTCCCTAAGCTTGCAATTAATAGTGAAGAGAGAAGGGTTATGACTTTTGGACTAACGACTGATCAAATTCAATTCCTCATTACCAATTCATCATTAAATTCATTCCGACTTCTATCGGGAAGAATTCAGAATTCAGAATTCATCATTCATCATTCATCATGTCGTGTATTGTTTCAACTGTTTTAGATTTATAAATTGATGCATGAAATATCCTTTTATAAAAACTTTCCTTTTTTTTCACATTCTTGTTTTTGCACTGAATGCATCGCCTGATAAAATTTCAGGCTGGATACATCGGGGCAATGGGGACGTTTTCCCAGGTGAAATTAACTATTCTGATCAGCGGATAATATCTGTCCGGCGGGTTGGTCTTGATTATATAAATCCTTTTATTCATATAACTCCTCTGATGATTGACCTGAATATATACTCTTCAGAAAATCCGGAATACACGGACTCTCTACTTTTGGACCGTGGTATCGGCCTCTATCTTGCAGAAGCAAAACAGAAGATTTTGCTTAGAACCGTCCGCAATATTCTTCTGCCGGATACACTGGGACTCCTTGTAGAGCTTCCTGAGCAGGAAGGGTATATTCATCATATTTACCAAATGATCAATGATGTTTTAAACAGGGCTTTGCCAGACAGTCCAAACCTGTACAAAATTCCCGATTTCCAAGCTGCGGACCGACTGTTCTGGAAAGATATACCCGGTGAATGGATTCCTGCTTTCAGGGATCTTCTCATACATGATGACCGTGAAAATATATGGATTATCCGGGAGGGATCGCTTTCTGCAGATATGATTTTTGGCAATATCCGATGCATGGTTATGTATTCAGATCTTAAAAAATATGAAACCGACCGCCCGGCAGAATCAGATTGGAGTGAAACACTTGGCAATGCAGGTATACTCTTTCCCAAATACTGGTCCTTTGGGGCAAAAGATTCTTTTTTTGATGCTCAAACACTGCAGAAAGAGATTTTCCTACAGTTGATGACTGTTCTTCCTGCTGAGTTTCTGAATATTGAAAACCGGTTCGGACTACTGATTCCCGGCTACTCTGCTTCATTTGTTGTGTATAGCAACCATCAAAACCAACGGGGTTTCGTTCTTGAAAATGTAATTGTTGAAGGTGTTTATGTTCGGTAAATACCTAAAATATTTTTTCATCTTAATAAGTCTTACCACAATACTCCGGGGTGAATCCGAACCCCTTTATATCCTGAATGGTACCTTTTACATGGGTAACGGACAATGGCTGAATCCCGGTACTTTTTTAAGAATAACTCCTGATGAAGCACAGTTGGTACAGAAGATTAAAAAGAAAACAGCATATATTGATATGAGCCATTTCTGGGTAATTCCTGCTTTTCAAAATATTTGGTATACCCGCAATCCTGATAGTACATTTCGTCATTATCCCTATGTTCAAACGGATATTCCTGCATGGTCAATTAAAACATTCTATAAAGAAAAAATGAATCAGGGACTGGTTTCTTTCTACCTCTATCCCGAATCGCCCTATGTCCGGTCCGGTGATTTAGTCAAAATAATTTATCCTGGCATCTCTGTTTTGCAAGGTTTGATAATCAACAAGGCTGTAGTATCCGATTCTACCTTGTCAGAACTTCTGTCCGGATCAGAAATTTTTAATTCATACAGAGAGAAGAATCTTATACTGCAGTGGAAAAATCAACAGCTTCCTCTTTATATGCAGGATTTTTCCATACTGAATGAACCTGTAATCAGGACGCTGATTTCTTCAGGATATGCGACTGATACTTTAACCTGTTACACGGTTAGTCATATTCAGGATATTCAGACCATTTCTCCTCATAAATCGATGATAATTAAGAATTCAGATCCGGCCGTTCTGCTCCGTGATATGAATTTACTCGAAGATTCCTTAAAATTTCGGATTCTTGATATATTAACCGGATATACAGAGGAATTACCGGATTCGCTGAACAATGCCCGTGAACCCCATTTTATATTTTTGGACAGGAATCCTTTGGAGCATGAAAGTCGTATAAAATTCATTATGATAAATGGTACATTTTCACTAAACCCATAAAAGGACAGTACATGCGAAAAACAATCCCCCTCATCTCTCTTCTGATGCTTTTAAACAGCTGTGCTTATTTTAATACGTTTTATAATGCAAAAACATATTTCTCCGATGCAACAAAAAGAATGGAACTGGAGATGGCGAAAGACGGCAATATATCCCGTAACACAGCTGATATTTTTGAAAACGCCTCCCAAAAAGCCATGAAAGTAATTGAAAAATATCCTGATTCAAAATATGTGGATGATGCAATGTACATTGCAGGTGTTGCGAATTTTTATTTGGCTAAATATACGATTGCCCGCAGTATGTTTTCCCGTCTTACAATCGAGTATCCTCTAAGTTCCTACTATGCAGAATCTCACCTGTGGATTGCGCGGTGCTATTACGAATCGGGTGAAAAGGATATTGCTTTTAAAATGCTGGAAACCTTTATTTCCGATCCTAAAAATAAAGCTTTTTACGGAGATGCCATGTCGCTTGCGGGATATTTGGCTCTCGATGAAAATCAGGAAGAAAAAGCGTTTGAATATTTTAATCAGGCTGTGGCTATGACGAATGAAATCCGGAATAAAAGCAACATTCTTTATGAGATGTCCCAGATCTATATTGACCGTACAATGCTTGATGAAGCGTTGGATGTTCTTGAACAAATCGAAGATATATCTATTGATCCCGAAATGCTTACACGCGTCCAATTACAATATGCTAAAATTTTTCGAATTCAGAAAATGTATACAGAGAGTGAAGATCTGATTAAAGAAATGCTGGCAAATGAAAATAACAAAACTGTTTTTCCTGATCTTGAATTGGAACTGGCACAGGTATATTTACAGCAGGATAAACCGGATCAGGCAATAGTCCGTTATCAGACCGTTATAGATAATTATCCAAACACGATCCACGCGGCTAAGGCTTCTTTTAATCTTGGTGAACTCTATCTTTATTCTCAGGGAGATTATGAAAATGCCCGAAATGCCTTTGTTGCTGTCAGTCAGCATCACCGCAATATTTTGGAATCCACGCTGGCTCAGGCAAAAATCAATCAGATAGGCCGCTATGTCTCCCTGTCAAAAGAACTGAGGGATCTGGAAAGTAAACATCCAACATTACTGAATAAACAGCTTGAACCGGATTCTTTACTTACTCTGGAAATTACTTCAAATTATTTAAAAAAGAAGTTCAACAAAGCGGAATATCTTGCCTTTGATTTTCAGAATCCTGATTCTGCCCTTCAGATCTATCAGTCTCTGGTGAATTATTTTCCGGAAAATCCTTTTATCCCCCAGATCCTGAACACATGGAGTTATGTACTGGCTGAAAAAGGAGATACCATACGGTCTGAAATGATTAAAAACAGATTGATCAGGGATCATCCCTTTTCTCTTTTCAGCTTGAATCATTTAGGACGTGAACACCCCGATTCCATAAAAAATAAAGAAAACCAGGAACTGATTTTTAAGATTGAGTCTGAATATTTTAATCAGGGCCGGCACTATGACGGTATTAATGCATTAAAGAGCCTTCTTGATTCGGTTAGTCTCGATACCCTGAGCCGGTCTCAGGTCCTTTATCGTATCGGTATGGAATATGATCGTGAATTGTCAAATATGGATAGTGCTGTATTTTATTACAGGCAAACGGTTGACTTGCATGAAAAGACCCGATTTGCCAATAAAGGAAAGAGTCGGCTTCAGGAATTGAATCTTATTATTGAAAAACTGATGGAAGATCCAGACCCTGATTCTCCCGAACCGGCGAGTGAAGGTGATATTACAGATGATTAAAACAATTGTTCTTCTTGTGACTCTTTGGCTTTTTTCTCAATACGGCTGTAGCTCAGCACCCCGTTATGGCAGCCAAATCTATCCGGGACAAAAGACGACAACCCGTCAGGTGCCGGTTGAAAAAAATCCTCAGCTCAGCTACAAGAGAACATGGGTGGGTGTCAGTTCATGGTACGGTGAGGATTTTCACGGGAAGAAAACGGCTAACGGTGAAATATATAATATGTACGACTTAACAGCAGCTCATAAAACGCTTCCCCTGGGGACAACCGTTCGGGTCACAAACTTGTCCAACAACCGCTCTGTTGTCGTGAGAATCAATGACAGGGGACCTTATGTCGAAGGGCGGATACTTGATCTTTCATACGGTGCGGCAGAAAAGCTGGATTTTCATAATAAAGGAACTGCAAAAGTACATATTCAGGTTGTCAAATTCGGGGATAACAGCTACGTCAAACAGTGACGAACAGCAGAATGAATACTGAGAATTATAAGAAGTCTTTTTTTAAAAAGTGTCTGGACAGACGAGTACCACAAATTCTCGGACTCTATCTGGGCGGTTCTTGGGCTGTTCTGGAATTTATTGGTTCATTTCTTGTAGACCGTTTTTACTTTCCTGAATATCTAGTAAATCTCAGTATAATAATTCTGGTTACTTTTATTCCAAGTGTGATTACTCTTGCCTGGTTTCACGGAAAGCCCGGGCCGGATAAATGGACATGGGTGGAAAAAGTGGTTGTTCCCCTTAATCTGATCATAATTCTTGTAATCCTGGTTTTCTTTATACAAGGGAAAGACCTTAAAGCCCTGACCACGTCCGTATCCTATAGGGATGAAGGCGGGAAAAAAATAACATTGAATGTACCTCGGAGTGAATACCGCCGAAGTATTGCTCTCTTTAAATTTGATAATAAAACCGGGGATCCGGATTATAACTGGATCGGAAATGCCGTCGTTCAGCTTTTAGATCTTGATCTGGATCAGGACTTATTTATCCAGGTGATTTCTGCATCCCAATCCATACCTTTTATTCGGCAGAAGGGTTTTATAGAACCGGTAAATATACCTTTAACCCTGATGCTGCAGGCTGCATCTGAACAGTATGCCGAATTTTTTGTGTCCGGACGTTTTACACGGACAGACTCCGTGTATATTCTTGATGTGGATCTGTACAACACGGATCAATTTAAAATAATCGATCATTTTTCACTGCAGACTGAATCTCTGCCGGATGGTGTGGATAAGCTTTCCTACCGCATTAAAGAAGCTGTTGGTATACCTGCAGCACATCTGGCCCGGTTTCAGGATGTTCCTGTCTCCGAACTGATGACAAACGATCCGGAAGCATTGCGGTCTTTTTCAACAGGGATGTACGAACTGACGGTTCATAACAATTATTCCTCTGCCAATTCTTATTTGGAAAAGGCATTAAAAATAGATCCATCTTTTGCTTTTGCTTCTTTAAACCTTCTTCTTCTTGCCCTGGATAACAACGATGCGGAAAAAATGTCATTGCTTCTCCCGTCTCTGAGAGAACATTTATACAAATTGCCTGAAAGATACCGTTTCCATGTTAATTATATCGAGTTTATGCTGGATGGTAATTTCGACAGGGGAGAGGCCATTCTGGAATTATGGAAAAAAATATTCCCTGCGGATCCGGTTCCGGGCTGGTATCTGGCTGTAAACCATTATGAAAACAGCGGTCAGTTCCGAAAAGCCATAAAGGAATACAAATCGTTGCTGGAACTGCAGCCCTATCAAGGTGATTATTCATTAAAAATTGCCGAACTCTATTATCAGGAGGGACTTAATAAACAGGCTGAAGCCCAATACAGAATGTATATTGATAACTTCCCGGGAGATATTAAAGGGTATCATAAACTTGGCAGGTTCTACCTTCAAACCGCAGAATTTGAAAAAGCCGAAAAAATATATGAGAATGCTTTTTTATTAAAACCCGAGAATGTTGAAACAATTATAAATATTGCAGAGATCCGGATCAGGCAGGGGTTGTTTGAAAAAGCCCGGGATGATCTGAATGAAGCTTTATATCTGAGCAGAACGCTGAGAGATTCAATAAATATCTTTGATAAGCTCATCTATCTGAATGAACAAAGAGGACGAAATAAAGAGGCGTTACAATTAAGACGGAAAACCTATGATATGGCTATCAAACTAGATTCACCCCGGCAGGTACTGATGGAAAGAGTTACGGCCGATATCCCCTTATATATTAAAACAGGCGATACGCTTTCTGCATATGAAAATATTGAAAAATTAAAACAATTGCCACCGCCGTATAATACTTTTTATGTCTGGGGTAAATTGATTCTTGCCCGTGAACTGAAAGATCCTGATAAAATGATTGAAGCAATGAAAGAAGGTTTACAAGCGGATCTGGAAAAAGTTTACGGCCACTCATATAAGATATATCGGGAATACTCAGAAGCACTGGTCTTTATGCTGCAGGAAAGGTATAATGAAGCCGGAGAAAAATTTCTGGCACTTGGTATGACGGGCAAGGCTCCTGTTTACGGTGCTGAATGTCTCAGAAAAACGGGATATCTTCGGCGGGCACGCCAGGTTCTAGAAGATTATTTAAAATATTATCCTGCTGATCCGGAAGCCCACATTCAAATGGCGATGATAGCCAGTAATAAAGAGAATGTTGATTTATACAGGTATCATCTCAGAGTTTCCCTGAATGTATGGAAAGAAGCGGATCCGGATTATCAGCCCCGGATAGAATTACTAAAATTATTGGAAGAAGAAAGGTTTTAATCTTCCTGATTCAGAATTTCTAGCATTTCATGGTGTATCAGACCATTTGTTGCCAATACACTTGGTATATATGGGGAATAGCCTCTTCCGCCAATAGTGGAAACCTTTCCCCCGGCTTTGGTAACAAGTAAGGCTCCTGCGGCACAATCCCAGGGTTTAAGAGAAAATTCCCAGTATCCGTCTGAACGTCCTGCAGCAACATAAGCCAGATCCAATGCGGCGGCACCGGTCCTGCGAACACCATGACTTCTTTCATATACATATTTATGAAGAAGGAAGTTTTTGTGGAAATTATCTCCCTGTTCATAAGGAAATCCGGTCACTAGCAGACTACGGCTGACAAGCTTTGTATCACTCACATGTATGGGCTTACCGTTAAGAAAGGCTCCGTCAATATCAGAAACGGCATGAAAAAGTTCATCCCGGACCGGATCGTATATCACACCGACTAAAATACGGTCTCCGTGTTCAATAGCAATGGATATACAGAAATAGGGAAATCCGTGAAGATAGTTAGTTGTTCCGTCAATGGGATCGATAATCCATTTTATCTCTGATATGTTTTCTTCAGCCTCACTTTCTTCAGCAAGAATACGGTGATCCGGAAAGGTTTTGTGAATATTATCTTTAAGAAAATTTTCACACCGGCGGTCAATCTCTGTGACAGGATTGGACTTTCCTTTCATCTCCACGGAATAGGATTCCGTCATGCCATGACGAAGAATATCTCCGGCGGACCGAATGAATTCAATGGTTTTTTGAAGATAGATTTGATTATCAGACATTTTATTCTCCAATTTTTCTCATATACCACCGATTCCTTTCCGGATGGGGTATGAAATTCAGCTTTTTCAGAAATTTAACATGATGCGATTCCATTCCGGGAGTAATAAAATATTCTTTTCCCTTCAGGTTCAATGTTTCGCATCCTTTATTAAAGAAATAGCGGGCGTTTTGATAATCCCTGAACTCCGGATGGGTATAATCCAAAACAATTTCAGCTTCAGGTCCTGTGGTTCTCTTAAGGATTACAACACCGGCCGGAAGCACATCCCGCATGATTAATACGCCGTCATAATCCTCCCTTTCACTCAATTCAAAGTCCGGAAAGATGCGTTTAATATCTTCCCTGAAAAAATTCAGATAGTATTTAATATACCATGAATCATGAACATAGGCAGACTGTGCACTGAAAGCTATATCCCGTCTGCTCATTTTTATCAGTTCATAGATATTGATTAAAACGATTAAACCGTTTAAAACCGCAACCGGCCAGGCATGGATAAGCATACCATATAGACTGAAAAGAAAGGAGCCGATCATATTATATATTCTTAACCGTTTTATTTTCCGCATCATCAGGGATATGGCAACAATAACAGTGGCTGCATATCCTATCATAACAAAAAATGAATGGTTCATGAAGTCCTCATAAAATAAAATTTATTTGAAAAAAACCGTTCTGATTATAAACCCTTTTCTGGTTTTTCTGATGTATGGCTTCCATTGTATATTTCAACCGGATATTTGTTCTGAACTGACAACCGGCTGTCACCCCGTTTCTGTAAACATATTGAATCAGCGTTTTCCCGTTGCCGGCAGTATTCTGATAAAACCAGCGTCTGGAATTAACGGGTCCTGCAAATATTTGGACACTTCGGGCCCGAAAATTGATGAGAAATTCCTGACTGACCTGAATTCTGTCTGAATATTTTTCCTGAATAAATCTGTTCCAGTCTAAAAGTCCGTCGTCTTCAAAGCGTCCGCTGATGCGGAATTTGATATTCCATTGGGAAGAAAGAAAATAATCAACGGACTGGTCAATGTACAAGGATCTGAAAATCCTGCTGGATATATTGACAAATGCCGAATCTTCATAATCATAGATAAAATAATTTGATGAAATGCTCTGAGTTGAAGACCATGTAAGTCTGGCCGGTATTGAAAGTGATAAGTTTGAACGGATAGTGTAAACCCTGTTCCAGTGATTCTGACCAGACCGGCTGGAATGAAGATAGATCAAATGATGCAGATATACTTGTCCCGAGAGATTCCATCTTAAATAAGGCGATAATGCAACGGATAATTGAGGATTGAAAACATAGCTCAATTCATCTTTGTCATCTGTATTGTTTGAATCCGGAGTATCAAAATGAAGCAATGAAACCTGATACCGTATGGATAAGCTGTCTGTTTTTGATAAACGGTATGACGATAACGCATTCAGGGTTGTTCTGGAATACTTATAATCTGCCGGAAGGCGAATCTCATCCCGGTTCGCGGAAGACTGATCCTGATTTTGATCAATTGAAAAACCGCCCCTTAGATGAAGATTATTTTTAAACCGGGATAGGAATATCTGATTTTGGAACTGGTAACTGTCTCTTTTCCGGTTGGCGGAACTGTCAGCAATGTAAAAATTCAGATAGTCCGTGGCAGAACTGAACCGCACATTATAAAGCAGGCGGATGTGAAGCGGAAGTATATAGGAAAAACGGTTCTTAATTTCACGGTTTGTTGTTGTGCGGATTTCTGTCCGTCCTGGATTTTCCGGATCTATAAAGTATTCGCGGCGTGTCTCTTTAAAATGTACTGTAAGGTGATTGAAGATATCTTGTGCAAAAGGTGTTATAATATTTAATCTGTTGTCTGTTGTGTAATTTGATCTGTCCGGGGTTTTATCATATTGCCAGCGGAGAGAAGGATTGAATATCTGATTTTTAGGTCGGATAAGCGCCATATTTGCATACCAGCCACGATCCTCAAGAGACAGTCTCTGCTCATTGAAAAAACCGGCGCTTCCGGTAAGTGTTACTTTGTTTCTGTACATTCCTGCCAGGCCAAGCCTTGTATTATGATAATCATTTTGAGAACTGTGCTGTTCGTCTGAGAGAGTATACCATCGTACGGCAGGACCGCTCATAACAGATTCCTTAAACTTATAAAGCAATCTTGCATCCACTAAATTTTCCTGTTTGATTCTGGTCTGATCCGACGGCTTGGCATAAATATTACTTCTATTCTGGTACATTGCTTTCAGATATGTATGATTCCGGTCCAGTGTTAAGGCGGATAACCCCTGCAATGTATAATAGTGATTAAGTTGATAGATATATACGGATGTAGTATCTGCTGCAGTTAAAATACGGGTAACAGTCATCAGGCAAAAAAATAACAGACATTTCAGGTTCAGTTGTTTCATGTCCTATTGTACCTGCAATCATGGTCAAATTTTCTCAGAATTAACTACTGGCCAGGCCGTATACTGTCACCGGATTTATCGATAACTCTGTATACTTTTTCCCCTTTTTTAGACATCCTGTATTTTTCCCGCGCAATTTTTTCGATGTACTGAATATCTGTATCCAGTCTGTCTCTTTCCTGCATTTTCTGTTGTTCTACATTGCGGAGGTATTCCTGTTCAAGGCGTGCATTTTTTTCCTGCTGGCGGAGTTTCCAATAGGAATAAAAACCGTAATCTCCCAAAACCAGGGAGATTACGGCAATGATAATCAAAATTACCAACAGCCTGATGACAAGCTGCGGGGTCAGGTTTTGTTGTTTTCTGTGAGCCATTTATGAGCGGATTGCTTTCAATCCCTGAAAAATTGCCTGCTCATCCAACTCGTCTTCAATACGAAGCAATTGATTGTATTTTGCAATGCGATCAGAACGGGAAGCTGATCCGGTCTTGATTTGTCCCACACCTGTGGCAACGGCAAGGTCGGCAATAAAAGTATCTTCCGTTTCACCGGAACGATGGCTGATAACGGATTTAAACCCGTTCATTTTTGCCAGTTCAATGGTCTCCAGAGTTTCCGTTACGGTCCCGATCTGATTCAGTTTAATCAGAATAGCATTGGCGCTTTTCTCTTCAATGCCCCGCTGCAAACGGACAGGATTGGTAACGAAAAGGTCGTCACCCACAAGCTGGATTTTCTTTCCCAGTCTTTCATTCATCAGTTTCCAGCCGTCCCAGTCATTTTCGTCAAGACCGTCTTCTATAGAAATAATGGGATATTTTTCAAGCCAGCTTTCATAAAGATCAATCATTTGTGCTGCCGTAAGTTTTTTCCCTTCGGAAGCCAGATGATATAAACCGTCTTTTTTATTGTAGAATTCGCTGGCAGCAGCATCCAAAGCAATAAAGAGATCTTTACCCAATTCATAACCGGTAAGTTTTGCCGCCTCAACAATTACCTGAAGCGCTTCTTCATTTGACTTCAGATCCGGTGCAAATCCACCCTCATCACCGACGGATGTATTCAACCCCTTTTCTTTTAAGACCTTTTTCAGGTTATGGAAAACTTCTGCACCCATTCTCAGGGCTTCGGAAAAATTTTCGGCACCGGCAGGATAGATCATGAATTCCTGAAGATCCACATTATTATCTGCATGGGAACCTCCGTTGAGAATATTCATCATGGGGGCCGGTAGGCGTCTTGCATTTGCACCGCCCAGATACATGTAAAGGGGAATTCCCAAATAATCGGCGGCAGCACGGGCAACAGCCATGGATACACCTAGAATTGCATTAGCACCCAGGTTTTCTTTGTTGTCCGTTCCATCCAGTTCGATCATGATATTATCTATGTATGCCTGGTCCATGGCATCCTCTCCCACCAGACGGGGAGCAATGATGTCATTCACATTTTGAACTGCCCTCAAAACACCTTTCCCCATAAACCGTGAACCGCCGTCACGCAGTTCAATGGCTTCGTGTTCACCTGTGGAAGCTCCGGAAGGGACATCAGCGCGTCCAAATGCACCGCTTTCCAATAATACTTCCACTTCTACCGTGGGATTTCCCCGTGAATCCAATATCTCCCGGGCATAAACATCAACAATTGTAGACATAATGATACTCCTTTTGTTTTAGCATTAAAAGTTACTGATTTCCCTGAGTATTGTCAATAAATATAACAATTATTATTTATTATCTGTGGATACACTTTGGGAACGTTTTTTTCGAAGTCCCACAGGAGAATAAACCACGAGAAACATAACGACTCCCATTCCAATCATGGGGAGTATATACCATGGCCATGGCCCAAAATAATCTAGTACGGATGCAGTTTCTGGTTTATAGGCTATAAAAAAATAATTGCCGTGTGTTATCTTATTGATCAATCCTATGGGAATAAGAAGGAATAGGGTAAGTACGGATGTTTTATATAAGGATCGGAGTGTTGGCAGATAATTCCACACAACGGTTGCATAGACAACGGTAAAAACAATTAATCCGTGGGAAATAAAAAACTGGATAAACCGGAAATGGGGGAATCCAACATCAATATTGGGTGTGAGTAATGCCTGTGTCGCACCGGCTAATCCCCAAAAATATAAAATTTCATATAGATTGTATTTCTTTTTATAGAGCATGACAGGAAGCAGCAAAACTGCAAATCCGCAAAGATGAAAGGGAAGACTGTTGGAAAAATACCATTCATTATAGATGAACCTGTAAACATTTAATGCAATTTCCTGTCCCCAGATCAGGGCTCCCAGTAACAACCTGATATAGTATTCATTTTTTTCAGAACAGTATTTTCTGACCAGAAAAGGTAAGAATGCCGTAAGCAGAATAATGATTCCCAATGCTGTAATATGTTCTTTACCGAACAGCACGAACGGATGCATAATTCCCTCCTGAATTCTGCAAAAAACTACAATGGAAATTCTCTTTCATGCAATTGTTTTTATAAAAAAAAAGAGGAGCGAACTCCTCTTTTGTGGATCGGGCAGCTTGTATGGTATAATTACAGTTCTTTTTTGCTGAAATACCAGTCCGTTATTTCATAATCGGATTTCACCCTCTCGTCAGCATCTTTCTGTGTCTTGGGAGGAGGTACAATAACTTTTTCCCCGGGTTTCCAGTTCTCAGGAGTGGCAACACCGTATTTATCCGATGTTTGCAGAGCCTGTAAAATACGAATGAATTCATCGATACTCCGTCCGTTGGACAGGGGATAGTAAACCATGGCACGGAGTATCTGATCGGGATCAATGAAGAATACGGCTCTCACAGCCTGTGTATCCGATGCACCGGGCTGCAGCATGCCGTACTTTCTTGCCACATCCATTTTCAGATCTTCAATAATGGGAAAAGGTATTTTTACACCAAAATTCTGTTCAATGTTACGTACCCAGGCTATGTGGGAGAAAATGCTGTCAATACTCAGTCCGATAATTTCAGTATTCAGCTTTTTGAACTCATCATGCCTTTTTGCAAAGGCAATGAATTCAGTTGTGCAAACCGGTGTAAAATCTGCAGGATGGGAAAACAATACAACCCATTTACCTTTATAATCGGAAAGGCTTTTCGTTCCATGGGTTGTGACTGCTGTAAACTGCGGGGCCGGCTGGTTCAGTTGAGGCAGTCCGTAAACGTCTTCTTTTTTCAATTCTTCACTCATTTCTATTCCTTTCTTTTTTATTTCTAATTAGTAATCATTACTAAGAGAAATAAAAATAAAAAGAGTTACACCTTATTTTTTTGATTTAAGAAATTTATAAAAATCCCCTTCAGTGGATAGTATAAGTGTTGTAGAAGCATCAATCGTATTCAGATAGGTTTCCATAGTTTTCATGAAATGATAGAATTCCCGGGTTTGGGGACTGCGGTTATAAGCCTGATTATAAATTGCAGTTGCTTCTGCATCGGCTTTTCCCTTGATTTCCTGAGCGGTTCTAAATGCCCCTGAGCGAATTCTCAGAAGCTCACGTTCCCTTTCACCGTTGATTCTTGACGCTTCTCCCTGGCCTTCACTTCTGTATTTGTCTGCAATCCGTTTTCGTTCGGTGACCATCCGTTCAAAGACTTTTTCCTGAACTTCTTTCACATAATTGATCCGTTTAAACTCAAAGTCCAGAATTTCAATGCCAAGATCTGCACATCGGGCCTGAGCGGCAATGAGAATTTCATCACCTATGTTCTCCCGGCCGACACTGATTTTTTCAAGTTTGGTCTGTTCTTCAAGGGCTGTGGAATCCACCAGTGATACCCGGTTGCTCATCCTTACCACTTCAATAATATTATGGCCGGCAATTGCATTGCGTGTTTCACCGTCAATTATATCGTCCAGCCGTGAATGAGCGCCCCGTTCATCGTTGAGACGCTGGTAAAAAAGAAGCGGGTCTGAAATCCGCCATCTGGCGTATGTATCCACCCAGATAAAGCGTTTATCTTTAGTGGGGATTTGGTTAGGCCGGCCATCCCATTCAAGATACCGTTTGTCGAAATAATGCAGCACATCAAAATATGGCACTTTTGCATGAAGTCCTGGTGTTGTTACAGCGTTTCCAACCGGTTTTCCGAAGCGGGTTTTGACAACCTGCTGTGTTTCATCAACAATATATAGAGATGAATATGCTCCCAGAATGATGAGAGCCAGAAATATGAGAAATATTATTCGTTTCATCGTTTTATCTCCTGTCATTCATGGGTTATTTATCAAGGTTAAGCAAGGGCAGAATTCCGGAAATACCCTCATCAATAATATATTTTTTACCCACTTTCGGAATTATCAGATTCATGGTTTCCAGATATATCCGTTCACGTGTTACATCGGGGGCTTTATTATATTCTTCAAAAACCGCCGTAAACAAAGATGCTTCACCCTTAGCTCTGTTAATTCTGTTCAGAGCATAACCTTCTGCTTCCTGTATGGTTTGCTGCGCTTCACCCAAAGCTCTGGGAATGACTTTGTTATATTCTGACCTGGCCTGATTGATGAGTTTTTCGCGATCCTGCTGGGCTTCATTGACTTCATTAAATGACGGTTTTACCGGATCGGGAGGGGTGACATTTTGTAGAACAACCTGATCAATGCGGAGTCCTGTCTGGTAGTCATTGGCCATTTTCTGCAGTTCTATCTGAACTGTGCTTGCAATATCAGCCCTTCCAATTGTTAATATTTCAGCCACACTTCTGTCCCCGATAACTTCACGCATGGAAGCTTCGGTCATATCCCTGAGCGTGCTGCGGGCATTTCGAACCTTAAAAAGATATTTATAGGGATCGTTAATCCGGAACTGAATAATCCATTCCACGATTGCTACATTCAGGTCTCCCGTTAACATGACGCTTTCATCTGCATAGCTTCTGGAGTCGTAGGTTGATTGAATACCTGCAGAAAGGGTCCGAAAACCGAATTCTTCTTTCAACTGGCGTTGAACCGGCACTTTGTAAACATCTTCAATCCCGAAGGGGATTTTAAAATGCAATCCCGGATTTACCGTACGGTTGTATTTACCAAGACGAAGAATAACACCCGTTTCTTCCGCGCCTATGGTAAACCATGAGGTAAAGGCAAGAATGAGAATGATTACAACCACAACAAATGATTTAATCATTCTGGGATTGATCTTCAGCTGGTCCAAAAAGGACCTGAGTACATCATTCTGACTCATGATATGCTCTCCTGTATTTTTTTATGTTTCATAACATAGGTAATGTATGAGTTGATATGGTATAAATCTACATCTGTTCCTGAATTTCTTAAGGATTCACTGTTTAATCAACCTAAATCGTGTTTTTATAATGAGTTTTTGAATGAAAGGTCGCATGTATTAAATTTGGATATGGATAATCGTACCGAATCACTGTTTCAGCAGGAAGAAAGATCACGGGTTGATATTTTAGCCCGCACATCAGATGATTTTCAGCTTGAACTGGTTAAACAGCTGGACGATAAGGATGCCCATGCCATTATGGAACTGTCCGGATGTTCCGGGGAAGATCCGGATAAAACTGCCCGTTTCAATGCAACATCCGTAAGGAAATATTTTCATTATCCCAAAACATTTCCAATTTTAGCCCGGCATCAAAATATTCCTGTTGGATATATTGTTGGAATTGCACTTGAATCCCTGAATAAAGAAAGCTGGGTGAAATGTGACCAGCACTGGGGTGGCGGGGATACGGTCTATATTCATTCTTTTTTTATACATCCCAAATATAAACGGCTTAATTATCCCCGGATTCTCATCAGTCTTTTCATCAGCTGGCTGGCTTCAAACGGTTTCCGGTATATATCCGGACATCAACCGGAAAACCAGCTTGATTTACTGTTTCCAGCGTATGAAAAGATTAAACTGTTTCCCAATTGGCAAAATAATGGGGAAGATGTCTGGTATTTCCGTAAAAAAATTAAATAATCAGATACGGCCTGTTTTTTCTGTGAGTTCTTTTAGTTTCATGATACGTTCATGGGTCAGTTGAGAAAGATCTACCCGCCATTTCCAGTTACCTTCCGTGGTTCCGGGAAAATTCATTCTGGCAGAATCGTCCAGTTCGAGTACATCCTGAACAGGTGTAATCATCCAGACAGCCCGTGACTCCATACCATAGCGGATCATGTTAAATGCAACCTCATCCGGACCGCATTTCAAAAACCGCAAACAGCATTCTTTTTCATCTTTTGATGCGTCTTTTCTAAACCAGCCAAGTGTGGTGTTGTTGTCGTGAGTGCCTGAGTATACGATACAATTGTCTGTATCATAGATGTGAGGAAGGAATGGATTGTCATCGCTGTCAAAAGCAAATTGCAGAATTTTCATTCCTGGAAATTCGAAATCATCCCTGAGCTTTCGAACTTCATCCGTAATGACTCCCAGATCTTCGGCAATAATGGGTAAAACTCCCAGATGTTCTTTCAGATAGTTAAAGAATTCATGTCCCGCACTGGGGATCCATCTGCCTTTTTCGGCGGTTTCTGAACAAGAGTCAATTTCCCATACACTTTCAAAACCCCTGAAATGATCCAGTCTGATATAATCTACATATCCCAATAAATGCTGGAGACGCTGTATCCACCATGTATAACCTGTTTCTCTCAGTCTGTCCCACCTGTAATGAGGATTTCCCCAGCGCTGCCCAGTCTTGCTGAAAAGGTCCGGCGGGACACCTGCAATAACGGTCGGTTTACCGTTTGTATCAAGTTTGAAAAGGTCCGGATGACTCCAGACATCGGCAGAATGATGAGATATAAAGATGGGGATATCCCCCACAATACGGATGTGTCTGGCGTGGGCATATTCCCTCAACTGATTCCATTGGCGGGCAAAAAGAAATTGTTCAAACATAAGCTGTTGAATCTCATCATGATGCTTTTCCTGCAGTTCATCCAATGCGCTGGGATCCCGCCATTTGTACTCATCCGGAAAACAGGTCCAGTCTACGCCAGGATTCATTTTTTTTAAAACATTAAACCGGGCATAATCCTTAAGCCAGTATTTATTTTTATGAGTAAAATCTGAAAAGGCTGACCGGGTACTTTCAAATTTTAACGCATATTTACAGGATGCTTCAAGCAATTTCTGCTTTTTTTCATTTTTTGAAAGGTTTGAATTCATGATCTGAGTGTATATATCTTCCTGTAACAAACCATCTTCTTTTAACTGTTCGGGATTGACAAAAAGGGGGTTTCCTGCAAATGCAGATATACTGGCATAGGGTGAACCATTGGCATCGGGAATGGTTAGTGGTAGAATTTGCCAGAGTGTCTGTCTGGCATCGTGTAGTCTGTCAATAAACTGACAGGCTTCCTTTCCAAAATCACCGGTCTCCCACGAGCCTGGTAAAGAAGTTATATGCATAAGAATACCGCTGGATCGGGTAAAAGCACGGTTCAACGTTTTACCTCCATGTATTTATTTCCTGAAATCCTGAATATCCACACGCACTTTATAAACAAGATCCTTCCATTCTATGATGGATAGCTTATAGTCCCAGTGTTCATAAAGCAGTTCCGGGGGACAGGTATCCAGGGTTTTTTGGAGAACAATCAGAATGAGGGCGATATCATCCAGATAATTCATAAGTTTGAATGGGAATTTTTGAAATTTCTGAAATCTCAGGTTAAGTGGTGAAATGAGGTATAATAAGGTTCCGCCCAGCCATATTTTTATATGAATGGGGGTCCGACGGTCTTTTAAAAGCCTGAATAATAGTTTAATAAGGGACGGAATACCTTTCCCGATATGGGTCAGGGCCTCTTTAAGAGTCACATCCAAGGGATATGCAGGTCTTGATCGAAAATTCATAACTCAAATTATAACAAATAGTTTTTTTTTGAAAGAGTTTATGAAGAATATGGTAGCCAGTAGCCGGTAGCCAGTAGCCGGTAGCCGGTAGCCGGTAGTCTGCCGACTGTTGACTGTTGACTTAAAACGAAAAGGCCGCCTTTGGGGATAGCGGCCTTTTGAGGAGCATTGAGGGGATTTTGAGAAGTAATTCTTATATGTCCAGTGCAATGAAAAGTTTCAGGTTTTTTCGCTGAATTAATAAAAGCACAGAGTCACCATTTTTGAATTTGTCAAATTCTTTCCTGAATTCTTTGGTATTGGATACTTCTTTGTCACCAACCCGTAAAATCAAATCGCCGGGACGAAGTCCCTTTTCTGCTGCTTCTGAACCGGTCTTAACTTCTGTAACAATCACACCATTGCTTTGTCTGATTCCGAACCGGTTTGCCAGCTCCTGATTCAGATCCCTAACATTAAAACCAAGATCCCCGCTCTCTTCCTTTACGGTTTCTGCTGAGGTAATATCCTCAGGTAATTCCTGAAGATTCGCTGTTACATTCTTGGTTTTCCCATTTCTAAAAATAGTTAATGTAACTTTTTGTCCCGGTCTTTGAGCTGATATTGTATTTCTTAAATCATTGGAGGTTGATATGTTTTTTCCGTTTACCTGCAGGACCACATCCCCTGTTTCGAGCCCGGCCTTTTTTGCAGGACTGTCATCCACCACATCGGCGATTAAGGCTCCCGCAACTTCTTTCAGTCCCAAAGACCGTGCGATCTGTTGATTCATTTCCTGAATCTGAACGCCAAGATAAGCCCTGATAACACGTCCGTCACGGATGAGGTCTTCCATAACCCGTTTCACGAGGTTAATGGGTATGGCAAATCCAACGCCCTGCGAACCGCCGGAACGTGAGGCAATAGCGGAATTAATTCCGATCACTTCACCTTTCAGGTTGACCAGTGCTCCTCCTGAATTTCCAGGATTGATTGCTGCATCGGTCTGGATGAAATCCTCATAGTCTACCAGTCGCACTGATGATCTTCCCAAAGCGGATATTATTCCATGTGTAACCGTACTGTATAATTCATCACTGAATGGGTTTCCGATGGCCAGCACCCATTGTCCCACCTGTAATTTATCTGAATCACCCAAAATGGCAAACGGCAGGTCCTTTCCGTTAATTTTCAAAACAGCTACATCTGATTTTGGATCCCGTCCGACAAGTTCTGCCTTGAATTCCTGACGGTTTGTCAGACTTACCGTAATTTCTTCAACATTCTCTACAACATGATTGTTCGTCAAAATATATCCGTCTTTAATCAGAACACCGGATCCCAACACAGTACTTTTAAACTCTCTCTGCCTTTCCTGGGGCGGTTTGAAACCGAAAAATTCATATTCCCAACCACTGAAAATATCCGGGCGGCGAATGATTTTTTCAGCTTTTATTGTAACAACAGCAGGACTCACGGTTTCGGAAACACGAATAAACTCCGCACTCAGATCATCCAGTACGGATGCTGCAAGGGGCGTTATGAATACCAGTAAAAGTAATAGAGAGATTTTATATTGTCTCATTTTTATCCGCCTTTCTTTTTTTCTGGTTTTTTTATGATATGATGTGGAAAAATGTTCCATTGCATGGGAACTTTGGATAGATGATTCTTTAAAGTCATTGGGACAGATTAAAAGTTGAAGTAAATTAAAAACTATGAAGAATTCCGAAAAACAAAAAATATTGTGGGTGGATGATGAAATTCATCTGTTAAAACCCCATATTCTTTTTCTTGAATCAAAAGGATATGATGTTTTAACGGCTACCAATGGTGTTGATGCCCTTGAAATAGTGCGCAGTCAATACCTGAGGGCAGTTTTACTGGATGAAATGATGGACGGTCTGGATGGTCTTGCTGTTTTGGAAAAGATCAAAGCTATCCGACCGGCCCTTCCGGTTATCATGATCACCAAAAACGAAGAAGAATCCCTGATGGAAGATGCCATTGGCAGGAAGATTTCGGACTATCTGACAAAACCAATCAACCCTTCACAGATCCTTCTTGCCCTTAAAAAAAACCTGGACAGCCGTGATATTGCCAGAGAAACCCTTACCCAGCAGTACATGAGCGAGTTTTCACGATTAAATGAAAGAATTAATGAGAATAACCCATCACTACAGTTTTGGGCTTCTCTCCATGCAGAATTGTGCCGGTGGGAAGTTGAATTTGATGACAATCCTCAGAATGATTTAAAAAATATCCTTACGGATCAGATTACTGAAGCGAACAATCAATTTGAAAAACAGGTTATTGCCAACTATGAAAACTGGATTAACAGTAAGGCTGATATACCCATGTCACATCAGGTCCTCGACACCTATGTTCTCCCCCTTCTGAAAGAGAAACAAAAGGTCCTGCTCCTTGTCGTTGATTGCATGCGATTCGACCAATGGCTTATGATGGCGCCTGTTCTTTATAACCGTTTTGATGAACTGCTCAGATATCATGCCAGCATATTACCGACAGCCACTCCATACAGCCGGAATGCTCTCTTTGCCGGAGAACTCCCCGATGCCATCCACAAAAAATATCCGGATTTATATTCAGATCCCGATTCTGAAGAAAGCATGAACCGTTATGAAAAGGATTTAGTCAGTGATTATCTTGTGAGTCGGGGTGTTCATGATAAGGTGAACAGTAAATTCCTTAAAATTGCACAATCCCAGCAGGGTGATCAGTTAGCCGCTCATTTTTCTGATTATTCCGGGATTCAGTTTTTAAGTCTTGTCGTCAATTTTGTGGATATATTAGCCCACAGACGTTCCGAATCGGACATTCTGCAGGAAATTGTTCCTAATGAAACCAGTTATCGCCGTATTGTAAGGAACTGGTTTCAGCATTCATATTTGTATACCATTCTGGAAAAGGCGGCTGATCAGGATTATACTGTAGTTGTAACGTCTGATCACGGAAGCCGGAAAGTTCTTCGCGGAAGTATTGTTAAGGCCGATAAAGAAACAACAACGAGTATCCGCTATAAAGTGGGACGGAATCTGAAAGTTTCGGATAAACAAGCCCTGTTAATCAAATATCCCGACAGGTTTCACCTGCCTTCGACTCAGGTTTTTACCAATTATATATTTGCCCGGAGTGATTATTTCTTTTTGTATCCCAATAACCAGAGAAAATTTGAAAAAATCTACCCGGATACATTTCAACACGGCGGGATTTCGTTGAATGAAATGATTTTACCTGTAGCTATCTTATCTGCCAGAAAATAGACTATGAAACGTTTTACATTTGAAATTAAAACCGGTAACCCTGAGGAAACAGCATTGTTAGGCAGAAAACTATCCGCAGAACTGAAGCCCGGGGATGTTCTGGCCCTCTATGGAGATCTTGCCGCCGGAAAAACAACGCTAACCCGCGGAATTGCGGAAGGATTTCATGCAAACCAGCCGGCAACCAGTCCCACTTTTACTCTGATAAATGAATATCCCGGGATGATTCCACTGTACCATTTTGATTGTTATCGAATTCGGGATGCCCGTGAAATTTTATATCTCGGATTTGAAGAATATCTTGATATGGAAGGAGTTGTTGTTGTGGAATGGCCGCAGAAAGTGGAAGAATTCCTGCCGGATGAAACGATTCGAATTTATCTGAAGCTGTCATCGCTTGATGAAAATATCCGGCTGATTTCCATTGATTCACCAAGAGAGTTGACCATTGATTCTTGCTGTTGAAACATCTTCGCCTGTTTGCGGGGTTTCTCTTTGTACTCCGTCCGGAGAGAAAGACCGTGAAGTTCTGATCCATCCCAGGGTCCATGCGGAAAAATTAGCCCTTATATGTAAAACCCTCCTAGAAAGAAACAATATGTCCGTTTCAGACCTGGAAGCAGTTGCAGTATCAGGCGGCCCCGGTTCCTTTACAGGCCTGCGGATTGGAATGAGTTTTGCGAAAGGGCTTGTATATGCCCATAAAATTCCCTTAGCTTCCATAAATACATTCTTTGCTTTCCGGTCTGCCATGATAGATAAGGAAAAACCCGGAAAAAATACGGTTTTTATAATACCGTCTCACAGGGATTTTATTTATACGTTGGATTATACCGGCGATAAGATACACTATCTTAAAAAAGAGGTTTTTTTCAACCATTATCCGGACTGTGAATCTATTTTTTCAAGTCAGGATCTGTCCGGTTTTGAAGAAATGAAAAGAAGAATTGAACACATTATGCCTGCTTATATTGGCCGGCAGTTCTTTAAAGAGCCTTCAGTGTCAGTGACCACGGATTATGATAAGGTAAAAATATTTTACGGATCAAGATATGAACCTGTCCAATGGAAACCGTAAAAAGGACAGTCAGGATTTGAGTGATACCGATAGTATCCGTCTCATGCTGGTTGATGATCTTGAAGATGTTTTGAGGATTGAATCAGAGAGTTATGCTGAACCATGGCTCAGGGAACATTTCTTATATGAACTGCAATCCAGCAGAGTTTCAAATACTGTGGTTATTGAAAGAAAGGGACGCATTGCGGGATATGCCGGACTTTGGCTCCTACACCCTGAAATCCATATAACCAATGTAACGGTTTCAATGGAATACAGAGAACAGGGACTGGGTACAAAACTTATGGAATATGTGATGAATCTGGCTTTGGAGTCAAATGTTAAACTTGTTACATTAGAAGTTCGGCACAACAATGATGCAGCATTGGCTCTGTACCGAAAATTTGGATTTGAAATCCGGGGTATTCGAAAAAATTACTACGCGGCTGAAAAGGCAGATGCCCTGATTATGAGCCGTACAATGAGGTAATCTTATGGGTAAATGGTACGAACGGACAGAAAAGGCAATTCTCACGGATGAAAAGAAAGAAGTTCCTAACGGTGTCTGGATCAAATGTCCAAATTGCAGTGAAATTATTTATTTTAAGGAATTGGCCAGAAATCAACATGTATGTTTTAAATGCAACCATCATTTCAGGATAAATTCAGACCAGTATCTGGAAATTCTGTGTGACTCCGGAACGTACAAGGAATATGATTCATTGATGCGTTCGGGAAATCCCCTGGAGTTTTCCGATCCCCAGCCTTACCGTGACCAACTAATCACGGCCCATCAAAAAACCGGTTTATATGAAGCCGTCAGAACAGTGGAAACAATGATAAACGGAATGAAAGTGAACCTTGCCGTTATGGATTTCCGGTTTATCGGAGGAAGCATGGGATCGGTTGTGGGCGAGAAAATTGCCCGGACGATTGACAAGTCTTTAAAAAGCAGCATACCTTTAATTATAGTATCTGCTTCGGGAGGAGCCCGTATGCAGGAAGGGGCTCTGTCTTTAATGCAAATGGCCAAAACTGCGTCAAGGCTCGCCCGGCTTCATGATTCAGGTATTCCATTTATCAGTATCCTTACCCATCCCACAACCGGCGGTGTTACTGCCAGTTTCGCCATGTTGGGAGATTTGATTTTTGCCGAGCCGGGTGCCCTGATCGGTTTTGCCGGCCCGCGGGTGATTCGTCAGACAATTGGAGAAGAGCTCCCGGAAGGGTTTCAAACGGCTGAATTTTTGCTGAAAAAAGGATTTGTTGATGCTGTTGTTGATCGGAGATATCTAAAAAAAACATTGAATGAGGTTTTAAAATTTTATTATGCCTGACAAACCTTCCATACTCCTGGTAAATGATGACGGTATCGAAGCACCGGGTTTGCATGCACTGGCCGATGCGGTTTCGGGTCTCGGCAATCTGACAATTGTTGCTCCCAATAAGGAAAGAAGTGCCACAGGTCATGCCATAACCCTGCATGATGTGATCTACCCGAAGAAATTTTATATAAAAGGAAAATTTTTCGGTATCTCTGTTTCCGGAACACCGGCCGATTGTGCAAAGCTAGCGATTCATAAACTTATGAATCCCCGGCCTGACCTGGTTATCAGCGGTATTAATCTTGGAAGCAATACAGGGTTTAATGTTTTGTATTCAGGAACGGTTGCCGCAGCATCCGAGGGAACTTTCATGGGTATTCCGTCTGTTGCGGTGAGTCTTACCACTTATACAGACCCCAATTTTGAACCGGCCTGTATTTTTATTCGCCATGTGGCGGAAAAAATCCTCCGAACAGGACTTCCCACCGGTGTTTTGCTCAATATTAATGTCCCCAATGTTGCTCATGTAAATGACATAAAAGGTGTTGAAATTACACAGCAGGGGCGGGCGCAATGGCGTGAAATCTTTATCGAGCGAATCAATCCCAAACAGGAAGCATACTTCTGGCTTTCCGGAGAGAAGGTTTTTGGAACCGAAGCTTCTGAAACGGATGAAACCGCCATTATGGATCAGAAAATTTCCGTAACACCGCTTCACTTTGATCTGACAGACATGAAAAATATTGACACCGTGCAATCCTTAAATCTTATCTATAAACCGGAGACGGTGGATTGAAAAAACGCTTTGTAAAACTATCTGTCCTTCTCTTTGTGATTCTGTTGCCTGTTCTAGGTTTTGCTTCGGCGAAATCCCTTATGGAACGGGGGCTCAGGGAATACAGCAGATATAATTACCATGATGCGTTCGTTCGTTTTAATAAAGTATATTATCAGTTGCCGACCGAGGTTAATCCCTATGCGTCTTCATCTCTTTTTATGATGATCCTGAGCCTTTATTCTCAGGATAGGCATGAAGAAGTCATAACATGGTCCGGTGTTTTTCTTGACCAGTTCAAAGACAGCAGGTATTATGCTGATGTGTTGTTTTTACAGAGTAAATCTTTAATGAAAACCAACCGGTATTTCTTATCCGCTTCTTTTGCCTTAAAAGCGGGTTATGCAGCGGATTATGAATCCCTGCAGAATAAAGCGTTAGACTTCACCCGGCAGATTTCCGCATACTATCTGTCACAAAAGGATATACTTGCCCTCCGTGTTATTGTGGGTTCACGCCCTGAACTGCGGTATATAGACCTTCTGCTGGCGGACAAAATGAATGAAGAAGGAGAAAACACCGCAGCCCGCCGTATTCTGACGGAAACAAAAACAACATTGATGGAATTATTTGAGGTCAGCTATTACAACCAGATTCTTGAAAACCTTGCATCACCCCGCAAACGTATTGACCTTGCTGTTATTCTTCCAATAAGCGGAACCGATAATCACTCCGGACAATTGCTGCTTAATGGAATGCTATATGCGTTGGACCGTTTTAAAAATGATCTTACATATGATGTAAATCTCGTCATACTGGATAATGAGAGTGATATTCATAAAAGTATTCAATATGCTGAATTTGCCGGTGATATGGTTGATGTTATTGCAATTTTAGGACCTCTGACAAGTTCGGATGCCATCGCCATGGCCCCTGTCTGTAAACATAAAAATATCCCGATGTTCATGCCAACCGCTACACGGGACGGGCTTGCAGCCATGGGTCCGGAATTGTTTCAACTCAATCCTGATCAGGATGAACGGGCATATGCTCTTGCTTCATATGCCATGGATTCCCTGAAGTATGAAACCTTTGCCATTCTGGCTCCCGCAGATGATTACGGGCGGCGTATCAGCGACAGTTTCTCCGAAACCGTAGCAAAAAAAGGGGGAAGAGTTATCCGAAGAGAGTGGTTCACCGATGCCAATGACCTGAAATCCCAATTCAGCAGAATCCGAAGAACCGCTTTTGAGCTGCAGGCTTCTGATACTCTGGATACAACCAATATCCTTCTAAATCCGGATCTTAAACTGATAACAGAAAGCGATTCCCTTAAAATCCCCTTAAAATCTGTGGATGCTTTTTATCTTCCGGTATATCAGCATCAAATACAAACTGTTGCACCTCAGATCGCATTTTTTAATTTCAACACACGGCTTCTGGGAGACGGAAACTGGTTAGATGAAGAATTATTGTCCCGTTACCGGCGTTATCTCAACCGGATAATTATTTCCACCGATCATGTTATGCTTGCCAATGATTCACGTTTCAGAATGTTTAATGAGGAATATTTCAATCAGGTAAACAGCAGTCCTGAACGCCTGACCATCTATGGCTATGAAACCATGGTTCTTATGCTGAACCTTATTGAAAACGGTTATACATCAAGGGAATCCCTTAAAAATGCCATGTCCGGGATGGGAGAATTTAAGGGTGTAATTCGCAACATACGTTTTTCTGACAGAAAACCCCGTGTAAACACTGCCGTAAGGATACTGGAATTCAATAACAACGTTATCAGAACACTTCAGGAATAAAATATGGATGACCGGTATTTTGATACGTATCCGTCTTTTGAACGGTTATCCGGTTTTATGGCACGAACCAGTACCCGGGCTTTTTTTGATGAGGGAATATCACCGTCAAAATTAACAGACTATTTTCTTCGTGAAATGAATATTACCCGAAACCAGGTTGTCCGGCCTGTTCAAATTCATTCCGGTACGGTTGTCTTTACACGTAATTCCGGAGTTATCCCTAACTGTGACGGTCTGGTAACGGACAGGGAAGATTTGTTTTTGCTGATCAGAACGGCTGATTGTGTTCCCCTTTTTCTGGGTGATAGAATAAGCGGACTAAAAGCACTGATCCATGCGGGCTGGCGAGGATTATCAGAAAGAATTGCCGAACACGCAGTTCTTCTGATGAAAGAAAAAGGAGCCCAAACAGAAAACCTGATTGCGACTGCCGGTCCTGCTATCTGCGAGAATTGTTATGAAGTGGGTGAAGATGTTGCAGCTCTGTTTCCGAAACATGTTCGGGCACGGGAGAAAAAATTTCTTCTGAACCTGAAAAGTGCTCTGGCACAAAATTTACTGGATGCAGGCATGGTATCTGAAAATATTCTATTAACAAACAGGTGTACTTTGTGTCAAAGAGATCGGTATGTTTCTTTCAGGTTTAATAAAACTCCAGAAAGGCTTATATCAATTGTGGGGAAATCCGTATGACGTATCTGGAAGTGATTGTTATTTCCGTTGTGCAGGGGCTGACTGAATTTTTACCTGTTAGCAGCTCGGGGCATCTTGTCCTCACTAGTTCACTTTTTGGTGTGCGCGAACCGGGTATTACACTTGAAATTGCTCTGCATTTTGGGACATTCATGAGTGTTCTTCTTGTGTTTTGGAAAGATATTGTGAATATACTCATTGCTTTTTTTTCCAATATATGGCGAATATGTAAAATTCCTGAAAACTACCGCAATAATGAATCTTTTCGTATTTCATTACTTGTCATTGTTTCCATGATCCCTGCCGCTTTGGCCGGATTCTTTCTCAGAGATCTGATTGAAGTATTATTTAACAGTACCCGTGCGGTTGGTATCGCTCTTATTGTTACGGGACTTATTCTTTTTTTTGCGCAATGGGCACCCCGTTTAAAAAGAAGTCCAGGAATCGGAAGTGTCATTATAATGGGTATCTTTCAGGCATTTGCCCTGATTCCGGGAATTTCCAGAAGCGGCAGCACCATAACAGCCGGACTCCTGGCAGGTATGGATCGGGAAAAGGTTGCAAAGTTATCTTTTATAATGGCCCTTCCCCTCATTGTTGGAGCAACAGTGATGGAAATACCCCATATCAGTCAGGGAGAAGGAACGGAATTTCTTAAACTTTTCATCGGAATGATCATTGCATTTATCAGTGGAATATTTGCACTTAAATGGCTGATTCGGATATTAATCAGAGGCCGTTTATCAGCTTTTTCATACTATTGTGTCCTTTTGGGATTCTTAACAGTGGCATTAAGCTAATGACGTGGTTACAGGATTACTTCAGAGAAATTGAAAATGTCCGCATGGCTAAGATCGCCCCGGTGACCCTTTTGTATGGCAGTGATTTTTATCTTGCTTCAAATTTTATTCATGAAGTCCGGAAAAAACTTTCCGGATTCGGTATTGAAAGACAGCATGTAACGGCAAAAGAGCTTCGGGTGAATGAGCTTCAACAGCTCCTTTTCGGGACTTCTCTTTTTCAATCAAGAAATTTTATTATTATTGAAGAGATAAAACAGATGATCCCGACCGTTCGTAAAGCATTTCTTAAATATCTTGAAAATCCGTCTGATTCAAATATCCTGATATTAACAGCTCCGGTTATAGAACGACGGCATGAATTTCTTAGCAGTGTTTCAAGAATGGCTTTGACACTTTATATCAATCCGCCCTTTGATAATGAAATTCCTCAATGGGCTGTTGAATACTTAAAGAAAAAAGACAGACTTGCAGACCGGGAGGCTGTGATCACATTGATCCGGATGACCGGTAACGATCTGAACGATCTGGCAAACGAACTGGATAAACTGGATCTTATGCTTCCGGCAGGTGAAAGAATTACATCGGGAGCTGTCATGAAATCTGCCGGTTATCTGCGAACGTGGAGTCCTGAAGATCTGGCAGAGAGTGTGGGCGAACGGGATAGAAAAAAAATGGTCATAATTGCTGAAAACCTTATAAAAAACGGTGTAAGTGAAACGTTTATTTATACTACCCTTTTTCATTATCTGTGGAATTTAAGAATTTTACGTGATTTAAAAGTCCGGGATGGAGCTAAACTGACCCGTACATTCCGTAAAGACAAGTATGAAAAAATGCTCCGGGCTTCATCCAGTTTCACCAATGCATCCCTTGCCAGGGGTGTGGAATCTCTTTTAAAGGCGGACACGGAATTAAAAACTATTAGCGGAGATTCTTTAACACGTGTAATTTTCTTACTGGATAAAATTTTAGAATAATATGCGAGATTCGGCAAAATATACAGATGAAGAATTAATAGCCCTCTTTCAGGGAGGAAATGAAAGGGCGTATCTTGAACTTGTCCGCAGATACAAGGACAGGCTGGTTAATTTTGTGTTCAGATATGTTGTCTCCCGTGAAATGGCTGAAGATATTGTTCAGGATACTTTTTTAAAATTGTATACCAGCAGTCACATGTACAAAGAAATTGCCCGGTTCAGTACATGGATCTATACAATTGCCGGAAACCTGGCCAAGACGGAATTAAGAAAACGTAAACGGAGAAAAATCTTTTCCATTCATGATATGGGTGTTGATGATAAAGAATTCGAAATCCCTTCGGACAGCTACGATCCGGAGCGAGAATCCCGTTCTGCTTATCAGGAAAAAGAAATTCAGATAGCAATTTCACGTTTACCGGAACAATTTAAGACGGCAATCATATTAAGAGATATTCAGGAACTATCTTATGAAGAAATCAGTAAGATAATTGGTGTTCCTGCCGGAACGGTAAAAAGCCGGATCAACAGAGGAAGACAAAAATTGCAGGAAATCCTGAAAGAGCTGAAATACAAATAGGGAGGATGCGCTTATAGAATGGATTGTTACAGTTTTTCCAATATCTTATCAGACTACCTTGAAAATAACCTGAAATTGCATCAGCGACAAGAAGCAGAAGAACATCTGCAGGGCTGTTCTGCATGCCGGAATAAAGCCGAAGAGATGAATAACCTTCTGAAAGCCATGCACCGCATGCATCCGGTTAAAGCATCTGATTCCTTTGAAGCGGTACTTTTGAAACGTATTCAGGATCAGAACGCATCCGTAAATAAGATCAGGTATTTTTGGGGATATATGTCCGATCACGGCAGGGCACTCTCTGCCGCAGCGGTGGTTTTACTGGTTCTCACTGGTTCGATGATTGTATGGAGAGGCTATAATCCCCGCCTTGATCAGCCACTTCCTATGGCTAATAAATCCCCGGTGCTTTCTACTATGGGCAGTTCTTCATCCCGCACTCTTCCCCCATCTGCAACTGTTCCCGGATATTCCCAGCCCGTCTCTTCTTCTATTGCAAAAAAAGATACCGTAAACAAGCAGAACGCCAAGGAATCTGAAACACCGCAAAACCGGGATTTTCGGGGACAAATTAAACTTGTCAACGACCCGCGTTGAAACTGTTATTTTTCTTAATTTATCGTTACATTTAATCATTAATATTGAGGGCTTATGAAGAAACCAGTTTTTCTTGTTACTCTTTTCATCTGGATATTGGGATTTTTTCTCTGGGTGTTACCCGTATCCGCAGCCTTTTCGGTGTTAAATATTGCTGGAATTTTGCTCTGGCTCTTATTGGGTATTGATCTTTTTCTGATTTTCCGTCTGGACAGCAACTCTTCTGATGATAATACGGCAGATTCTGAACACACAGCGCTAACACACTATCTTACGGCTCTGAACAGTTCACAAACCGAAGAAGAGATTTTTACGGCTTTAAAGCAGATTTTTTCGTCCGAATTCAAATATGATAAACTTGTTGTTTGCAGACGAAGTCCGCAAGATCTGTCTGTTCTAAAAGTGATTTTTTCTGATGGGCCCGGGGAACACCCCCTTAAAGGTGATACACTGCCCGTAAGAATGGGGATGTGGGCTTATGTCCTTGGGCAGAAAGATACGGTTCTTCTTTCGCATTACCGGAAGAATGCCCCATTTAAATACAGGCTTGCTGAAGGAGATCTGAGTCATACCCCTTATCAAAGTCTGATTGCCTGGGGTGTGAATCTTGATGATTTTAAATCAGGGATAATCTCTCTTGAAAGTACAAATCCTGAAGAATATTCTGAAAAAGATCTTGAACTATTTAATCTGATAAGTTTAAATTTCGCGTCTTCGTATTTAAGGGTTGCGACCCTTGAAACGTATAAGAAATACGCTACGGTTGATGGTCTGACCGGCGTGCTGAATCACCGGGCGTTTAAAGAGAAGCTCTTTGAAGAAGTGTATCGTGCAAGGCGCTATGATCACCCGCTTACTATGCTTATGCTGGATCTTGATGATTTTAAAAAGATCAATGATACACATGGACATTTATATGGTGATTATATGCTGAGAATTATTGCAGACATCATCAAGAATAATATCCGAATGGTTGATATTGTTGCCCGGTACGGCGGTGAGGAATTTACCGTTATACTTGCCAATGCGAATAAGGATATGGTTCTTGGAACGGCAGAACGTATCAGACAAAAAATATCTGAGTATCCTTTTGAACAGGACGGGGTCAAATCATCAATGACCGTCAGCATCGGAATGGCATCATTTCCGCTGGACAGTCATGATGGTTTATCTCTCATTCAGGCCGCCGATGATGCCATGTACAAAGCAAAGAAATCCGGTAAGAACCGTGTCGAAACCAATAAATCGAATGGAGGAACTTAATGGCTCGTCCCAGTGGATTCGGAGCAAAGATTGCTAACCGTCAGAAAGAAGGAAAGAAATGCCCGGTTTGTGGTGAAGCAATCTCCCATCTGAAAGTCTTTAAATCTGTCAGTAATGATAAAGAAAGTGTAAAATACAATCAGAAAATGGTTTCTGTTTGTGCATGCAATAAAAACGAACTTTTTAACTGAGAGATATGAAACAGAAATTAAAACCCCTGGTTTTCAGGGGTTTTTTATATGTGTAAACATTTTGCATAAGCACCGGCGGCTTGGTAAATTGTACACTCATGAAAATGTTTAAACTACAAGCTTTTTTGCTGCTTTTTCCCCTACTTTTCTGGAATTGCACATCCAGTGAAGTGCTTCAGGAAAAAGAAACAGAAATCTTCTCCCGTACCTATTCCACAAAAGCTGTTCAGAAATTTGCCTATGGGGAATTGTTCCGTCAGGCCGGTGATCTGGGACGGGCTCTTATTGAATATGAAGAAGCAGCACAATTTGATTCTCTCAGCCCTGTGATATATGCCAGAATCGGAGAGACTTACTTCGCCTTGAACCGAACCCAAAAGGCAAGATACGCCTTTCAGCGATCGGTACAACTGAATCCCGATCAACCCGGTCTGCTTGATATGATCGCTCTTTCCTTTGTTATGGAAGAATCCTTTGATAAAGCGGAAAATATCTGGAAAGAACTCATAAAAACCCATCCTGAATTTTCAGATGCTTGGTATAATCTTTCGGATTTTTATTTCGAAAGAGGTGAGACGGAAAAAGGACTGAATATTTTAAAAAGGTTTGCGGCCCGTGAACCTGATAATATTGAAGTTCGGGGCCGTCTTGCCGATATCCTTATGAGCACCCGGAATTTCGAAGAGGCCATCGAAATCCTTGAAGAATTAATCTCAATTTCTCCGGCGCAGGGGCATTTCTATCAGGTTTTGTATCAGGCTTACACTGAACTGGGACTGCCGGATCTGGCCCGGGAAGCGATAGAAAGATGGCGGCTGAATGTAGACATTTCATCCCAATCCGAACTTCTGTACGCCGAACTTCTAATCCGGGGTGAACAATGGGACGAAGCACTTAATCTTTTAAAAAGAGGATCGGAGTTCTGGCCGGGTCACTGGGCCTTTCCCCATCTGACGGCTATTGTATATATTGAAAAGGAAGAACCCGACAGTGTGAAAAAGTATTATGAAATGGCTCTTAATATGGAATCAGCCATTCCCGTTGCGTATCAGAATTATGCCTTTTGGCTTACAGACCAGGGAGATGCGGATCACGCCATGGATGTTATCAGACAAGGCCGCACCCTTTTTCCTGAAAGCCCGGATCTCATGTTTACGGAAGCACTTCTATATCAGGAAAAAAATGAATTGGTGCAGGCTATTCGTATTCTGGAAAACCTGAGAACACTCCAGCCTGAAGACAAAAATGTATTGAATATTCTTGCCACACTCTATGACAGGGTGGGACAGTTCCCCAGAGCACAGGAAATCTATGAACATTTAATTCGTATAGATGAAGATGATCCCCTGACTCTGAATAATTACAGCTATATGCTGGCTGAGCAAAATTTAAGACTTGAACAGGCATGGCTTATGATCCAAAAGGCTTTAAAGGCTGAACCGGACAACGGGGCATATCTGGATACGGCGGCCTGGGTTCTTTACCGCTTGAACCGTTATGAGGAAGCTCTGAAGTATGTTGAAAAAGCCCTGTTGAAAGCTCCTGAGGATCATGAGGTGCTATACCATAAAGCCATGATAATCCTTACACTTGGATTTAAAGAGGATGCCCTGAAATTGTTTGAAAGATCCATTGAAGTTAATCCGGACTATGAGCCGGCACGTATTCAGCTTGAGGAGTTAATCAATGACTGATCTCTCTTTGGTAATCCCGGTTCTGAATGAAGAAGGTTCTCTCAGAACGCTGACAGATAAAATCATGTCCGTACTTTTATCTGAAAATATAAAAGGTGAAATACTTTTTATTAATGACGGATCAACGGATCAAACGACGGATATTCTCAATGACTTATCCCGGGAAAATGAGAATGTGAGAGTTGTTCACTTCAGAAATAACAAGGGAAAAGCTGCAGCACTGCAGACAGGTTTCGCAATGGCAAAGGGTCGTTATGTTATTACCATGGATGGCGACCTTCAGGATGACCCGAAAGAAATTCCGAACCTGATTGCCAGGCTTGAAGAAGGATGGGATATGGTTTCCGGCTGGAAGAAAGTCCGTCATGATCCTCTGGATAAAACCCTGCCCAGCAAACTCTTTAACAAAATAACCAGTAAACTTACGGGCATTCCCATTCATGATTTTAACTGCGGACTCAAAGCATACCGGCTGGAAGTGGTTAAATCCATAACCCTCTATGGAGAATTGCACCGGTATATACCGGTCCTGGCGAAAATGGAAGGTTTTCGGGTGACCGAACTCCCGGTTACCCACCATCCAAGAACCACCGGCAAAAGCAAATACGGTGCGGGCAGAATGTTTAAAGGATTTTTTGATCTGATCACAGTTCTGTTCCTAACCCGTTTCACGGTGAGACCCATGCATTTTTTTGGTATGCTGGGACTCCTTTCCTCTATTATAGGTGTTGGGGTAGAGATCTGGGTTCTGATTCTGAAATATGTTTATAATGAACCCTTTCAGACCCATCTGGCTATGTTGCTTTTTGGAATTCTGCTGCTGATTCTGGGTGTTCAATTGTTTTCCATGGGGCTTATCGGCGAGATGCTGGTGTACCAGTTCCGAAAAACGAAGTTAAAATCAGGGACGGATGATGAATGATAACTATCCTTATTTTTTTTCGGTAATTATCCCGACCTATAACCGTTTGAACGAAATTCGTGAACTTTTATTCTCACTGAAAGAACAGGTTTTTCCGTCGGATCACTTTGAAATTTTTATTGTGGATGACGGCTCTACGGATGAAACCGGTGATTTTGTTGAGAATTTTGCAAAAAAATCCAGTCTTAATATCCGACTGCTGCATCAGGATCATAAAGGTCCCGGGGCCGCACGAAATTTGGGCATGGAACATGCTTCCGGTAAATATTTTCTTTTTATCGACAGTGACTGTATTGCTCATCCCTGCTGGCTTCAGGCCTATGCAGATGCGGTTGAAAACAGGGATGTAGCCGGTTTTGGCGGTCCGGATCATGTGCGGGATGATTTTACTCCCCTTCAGAAAGCGATTGATTACAGTATGACTTCTTTTCTGACAACGGGAGGTATCCGGGGACATTCAAAGAAGAAGCTGTCAAAATATTATCCCAGAAGTTTTAATATGGGTGTCAGAAATGATATTGTTCAGAAAATCGGCGGAATGAATGATCTTCGCCACGGACAGGATATCGAGTTCAGCAACCGGATACTTGCATGCGGTGAACCGGTTATCAAGGTTGAAAATGCCGTGGTTTATCATAAGCGAAGAACGTCGGTAAGGAAATTCTTTAAACAGGTATACAACTGGGGTGTTGCTCGGATTAATCTTTATAAAATTGATAAACAAATGCTGGAACCGGTTCACTTCTTTCCTGCCATTGGAACACTGATTTCATTCCTTATTATTTTACTTTTCATTCTTGCACCGGCCCGGATCTGGCCCCTTCCCGTTGCCGGTATACTTGTTCTAATCCTCATGGGAATTCATGGTATGATCCGATATAAAGATATTCGGGTTATTTTTTATATACCATTCATCGTACCGATACAGATTATCGGATACGGATTTGGATTTATTCAGGCTTACATCCGAAGAGTAATCCTTAAACAGAATACGTTTACCGGATTTGTCCGTAATTATTACAAATGACAAATAAGAAACGGGGGAAATATGTCCGTTAAAGAAAATAAGACCGGTGTGTGGGAAAACCTGAATTGTAAACAAAGTGCTGTTGCAGCACTCATAATTCTGATGGTCCCCCTTGTGATGATGTTTGCCGGTTATATTCTGGAAAATGTAAGGCCTTTGGGTGTGGATTCGGTTGCTTCCATGGCCAGTACCCATCTTTACCGTCTATGGGAAAAGGAATCGGGAGACAAAGCCCTTTGGAATCCCAATACGTTCAGCGGTATGCCCACGTATCATCGGATTTCACCCAAAATACTGCATCCTGATATTCTTTTATCATTTTTAGGCAGGATGTCCTATCTCTATTTCTGGTATTTCCTTCTGGGCGGTTTTGGCATGTATGCCCTTCTCTATTCCCGAAAAATTCCATGGTATGCTTCTGTAATTGTTGCCGTGGGTTTTATTCTCCTTCCCCACTGGCAGGCCCTAATATCCGTGGGGCATTACAGTAAACTCAGAGCCTTTATGGTAATGCCCTGGCTGATCCTGAGTTTTCAGGTCCTTTTTGAAAAGAGAAAATGGTCCGGTGTAGGATTTTTCGCCCTGATTTTTTCGTGGATGGTCCGCACACAACATGTTCAGGTTGTGTTTTACGGCATTCTTATTCTGCTTTTTCTCTATCTAGTCCCTGTTGTTAAATTGCTTATTCATAAAAGATTTGCAGACTTTGGGAATCTTGCACTTAAAGTATCAGTTGCAGTGATCTTAACAATTCTTATTTCTGCCCAACCGTTTTTGAGTCTTGAGGAATACACCCATCATTCCACCCGGGGCGGGAATCCGCTTCAACTGGGAGCAGAACATGAAAGCGCATCCAAAGCCCGCGGTGTAAGTCTGGATTATGCTACACGCTGGTCACTTGCTCCCAAAGAGGTCTTGAATTTCTTTTTTCCACGGTTTTTCGGCGGCATGTCGTCCGAAGTCTATCAGGGAGATCAATATCCTCAGGTGAAAGGCCGGACGGTTCCCGGCTACTGGGGGGATATGCCGTTTACCCAAAGCTATGATTCCATGGGTTTTCTGCTCTTTCTTTTTGCCCTGATCGCCGTGATTCGTTCATATAAACTGGGACAGGTAAAATCACTGGCTATTTTTACATTGTTTACGGTTCTTTTGGGTTTTGGACATCATTTTATCTCTTTTTACAAGCTTTTCTATTATACCATACCCTACTTTTCAAAGTTCAGGGTACCGGTGATGATTGTAAACATGTCATTCTTTGCACTACTCATGCTTGCCGGGTACGGACTTGGAGCCTTCTTTGAGGAAAACAGTCGTAAAAAAGGGGATTATACCGAGCTGGCTGTTTTCGGCGGTGGACTGATTTTTATTCTTCTTCTTCTCGTTTTCAGGAACCAGTATTCATACATGGCTGCCGGGGAAGCCGCCCGGTATCAGGCAGGTACGGTGGAAATTTTAAGAGGTATCCGAAAAGAATTTCTAACAAAAGATCTTTTTCGGGCGTTCTGGGTAACGGCGATAACAGGCGGTGCCCTGACCGCATATCATTTCCGTAAACTGGCTAAACTTCCTGCACTTCTTGTTATTCTTGCCATGATCGGACTTGAACTGGGTGTCATTACAAAAACAGCCCATGACCAGATACCCCTTGGGAATGAAAAAGTCATGGAAAGAAGGCAATTTGCCGAAACGGACCTGACACGGTTTTTAAAGTCACAGCCTGACGGTTACCGGGGACTTGTTCTGGGAAGAGGTTTCCAGGACAATCACTATGCATACTGGTATCCCATGATAAACGGATACAGTGCGATCAAACTCCAGATCATTCAGGATGCGGTTGATCATTTGCTGTTTACCGGTTCAGATGAAACGGGCGTAAACTGGAATGTGGTCAATATGCTGAACGGACGGTATATTATTGCTCCGGGAATGATTGATGCAGCCTTTTTACAGCCCCGGGTAACAGATAAAAGCCGCGGGGAGATTTTATACGAAAACGAAAATGCTCTTCCTAAAGCATGGTTTATCCCTGAACTTAGAAATGTTCAGCAGTGGGAAGATGCTGTCCAAATTATGAATTCATCTGAATTTGATCCTGCTGTTACAGCCCTTTCCGTTGGGAAAGAAGGATCTTTTTCAGGAGATGGCATTATCCGGCTGAAAGAAAAAAATCCCAATACACTTATATTTGATGTTGATATTGATGAAGATCAGTTTGCCGTCATTTCTGAAATGTTTTATGGTGATGGCTGGACGGTCCTTTTTAATAATGAGAAACTTCCCCTTATTCAGGTGAATTATCTGCTGCGGGGTGTTGAAATTCCTGCAGGTACCGGGGAACTTATAATGTCTTTTGCTCCGTCATCTTACCATTGGGGAGTATTCTTAAGTTGGATCGGAAGTGTGTTCATCTTGATCTTGATCGGTGGCGGACTGTGGCTTGAAAGGAAAAAACTCAAAGGTTAGACACAGAAATCTATGCATAAAGTTCTTATCGTAACCTATTACTGGCCTCCTGCAGGCGGTCCGGGTGTACAGCGGGTATTGAGTTTTGCCCGTTATCTGCCGGAATTTGGATGGGAACCGGTGATTCTTACCGTGGAAAACGGAGATTATCCCAGCGAGGATTACTCACTTATCAGCCAAATACCGGATAATTTAAAAGTATATAAAATCCCTGCCCGTGAACCCTTTAATCTGTACCGCCGCCTGACCGGCAAAAAAACAGGTGAAAAAATTCCCTCTCATATTCTGGGTTCACATCATAAACAATCCCTTATGGAACGCTTATCCCGTTTTATACGCCTGAATTTATTTATTCCCGACGCCCGGATCGGCTGGATTCCAAATTGTGTAAAAACCGGTCTGCAAATTATTGAAAAGGAAAAACCGAATCTTATTTTCAGTTCATCTCCGCCTCACTCTTTACAACTGGCCGCAAGAAAAATTTCCAGGAAATCAAATGTAAAGTGGGTTGCTGATTTCAGGGATCCATGGAGTGATTTTTTCCATTATCAGGAAAAAGGCCGCTTATGTCCGGCCCAGTATCTGGACCTGTTTTTTGAAAAATCTGTTCTCAAATCCGTTGATGCCGCTGTATCAGTTAGTCCGGCCGTTATAAAATTATTTAATGAAAAATCCCCGGACTTAAAAACGTCCGTCATTTTTAACGGTTTCAATCACAAAGATTTTGAAAATGTACCAGCCTTCAGAGATCCCCGGTTTACAATTTTCTATGCGGGAAATATGAGAAAATCCCAAAACCCGGATACATTTCTTAATGCTTTACAGTCCATGATTGAAAAAGGGAAAGATAATATAAACCTTCGGATTGCCGGCACTGTTCATCCGGATATTCAGCAGGCAATGGATAAAAGAAATTTAAAGGACAACTGTACATTTTTAGGATATCTTGAACACCGTGAGGTGATACGAGAAATGATCAATGCCGATCTACTGCTCTTACTTATACCCGATACACCGAAAAATGAAGGGATCATTACCGGTAAACTCTTTGAATATATTGCTTCCGGCAATCCGGTGCTGGGTTTTGGTCCTGAACAAGGCGATGCGGCACACATTCTGAAAGAAACCGGAATGGGCAGTATGATTGATTACCAAAAAGATCCGGAACACATTCTTGAACAGTATTATGCTGTTTATGATGAGAATAGAAAACGGAGCCATAATGTTTTTTCTGAAGCAGTCCTGAAATACAGCCGCGAGTCGGCTGCCCTAAAGCTTGCAGAATATCTGGAAAAATTATTGTGAATTTTAAGAATATGTTTTTCATGGCAGATAAATTATTTTCGGATCTTAAAAGACCCAGAAAGGCCTTTGAGTTATCTGAAGATCTTCATTCTGCAAAACTGGGTTATTATTATTTTCTTTTTTCTGAAAGGAGGGTTTCAGCCGGAAAAGATCAAAAGCTTATCAGCCGTTTTGATGAGGACGGTATTCCTCTGAATAAAACATATATTGATGTTAAAGATAAAGAATACGTTTATTTTCCGATCTCAATCGGACAAATGGGACTGGCTGTTTATCATACATGGCTGAAAACCGGATCGGATCAGGATAAAAAACGATTTTTAAAATTTGCGGAATGGTTTTATAAAAATGCTGAAATAAATAAAAAAACCGGTGCCCGATGGCTTACGGAGGTTTCATTGCCGGCCTATAGAAATCCCGGTCCGTGGCAGTCGGCCTTTTCACAGAGCCGGGGGATCTCAATTTTACTCAGAGCCGGTCAGATAAGCGGCAGAAAAGAATATTTTCAATTGGCGGAAAACGCATTAATTCCATTTACGTTGCCGGTAGCTGAAGGAGGCGTTACATCCTATACGGAGTGGGGACCTTTTTATGAAGAGTATACTGCTTCCGTTCCCACGCTTGTCCTTAATGGCATGATTTTTTCATTGTCCGGGCTGTATGATTTTGTCAGGGTTTTCCCGAAAAATTCAATGGCCCGGAAATTGTTTGACGAAGGGATTGATACACTTGAAAAAATTCTTCCGGAATATGATTTGGGTTATTGGTCTAAATATAATTTATGCCGTGCAGAGTGGTATCCGGCTGTTGATCCCGCTACAATCGGTTATCAGCGGTTGCATGCCACCCAGCTTGACTGGCTTTACCGGCTTACAGGTAAACAAATTTTCATAACCTGGTGTGATCTTTTCAGGAAGCAGGATACTATAAAAAATGCTGTGAGGATGTACCGGGTAAAATTTAAAGCCCTTAAAGCAATGAACAGGCTTTAAAACCGGATACGGGTTTATGGGTGTTTTTTGTAATATTTGCAGTGTATTAAAAAATAGGAGACTTGATTCTTAAATGAGTCATGATAACAAAAAGCTTATCAATACGTTCTTTTCTTTTTCAGTAGGGACCTGGCTGACGATCCTTGTGGGACTCGTGAGTACCCCGGTTATTACACGATTGGTGAGTCCTGAGGAATTGGGTTTGTTCTCAATGTTTTTTCTTGTGATGAATGTTATGACACTTGCTGTCATGTTTGGCACGGATCAGAGTTTTGTCCGCTTTTTCTATGAAGAAAATCCATCCAATCGTGTCAGACTTCTCAGATCATCCATAACCCTTGTCCTGCTTTTTTTTATTCCAGTATGTCTTGGTATGCTTTTTTTCCGGGATAGGATCTCTTTTTTTATATTTGATACAGTCAGACCCTTTTATATCATACTTTTGATAACAGCCGTTACTTCGAATGTTCTTTTTAAATATGCCCTGATGGTTCTGCGGATGCAGCAAAAGGGGGGCTGGTATTCAACGGTGCAGGTTCTGAATAAAGTGTCAAACTTTCTGTTTTTTATTTTGCTTATTCTTTTTATGAATAGTGATATTCTTCCCCTGATGCTGGCTTCTGTATTCGGATTGTTTGTTGCGGCCGTTTCCGGAATTGTAAAGGAACGAAAGTTCTGGTTCGGGAAAACCGATCCGGATTCGGGCCAAATGGTCAACAGAAAAAAGGATATTCTGCGCTACAGTGCACCCCTGGTAATGACAAATATTGTATACTGGCTTTTTCAGTCCTTTGACAGGATTGCCATTAAAGAATTTGCAGGTTTTGAAGAACTGGGTATTTATGCCGGTGCTATTCGTATTGTTGGTCTTGCAGTTGTTCTTCAAACAGCGTTTACTACGTTTTGGGTTCCGGTTTCATTTGAACGGTATGAGAAGAATCCGCAGGATAAAGCGTTTTTCACTAAAATTCACCGTTTTGCCGCATTTTTCATGCTGTCTGTCGGCTTATTCTCCATGATGTTCCGTCATTTGATTGTGTATCTTTTAGGACCTGAATACAGAGAAGCACTGATGATTCTGCCCTATCTTATGTTTATTCCCGTCTTTTATACCATCTCGGAGACAACCGTTAAAGGTATAGCTTTTGCCAAAAAAACCATCTGGCATTTAGTCATTGCTCTCATCTCTTCTGCAGTAAATATCAGCGGGAATATGCTCCTTGTCCCGGCTTTGGGTGCCCGGGGAGCTGCCATTTCTACCGGACTCTCTTATATCCTTTTCTTTATTCTGCGAACAGCTTTTTCCCAGCGTTATTATCCAGTGGATTATCAGTTAAAAAAACTGAGTTTACAAATTGCAGGTATTGTTATTTACGCCGGGCTTCTGACCTTTTGGGAAAATCTTTATCTCGATCTCATTGGAGGTTTGGTTATGATTGGATTAATGTATGTGGGATTCAAAACGGAAATCAGACAGATTTTAACCGGATCTTTAATTGAACTGGTCAGACAGGTGAAAATTAAAAAATCATAATGAAGCCTATGGTTTACCCATTCACTTTCCCGTTTTACCCATGTAAATTCAAAAATAAAATAAGGGTTGGATTTTTTTCATGAAACTTTTTGAAGTATTATTTCTTGTAATAATTCTGTTCTTTAGCTCCTGTTCACGGGAGATTGGTGAAATTGAACAGATAGAATCTCTTGGTCCTAATCCCGGTTCAAAAATTTTAGGGAACGGGACTTTTTGTTTATCGGCTTCGGGAAAGCCCCGGGACGAAAAACAGCTCCCCGGCATTCAGACCCTTTATATTCGGGATTATACCCGGAATTTTGTTAATTCCATCCGGTTGGAAATGTCCGGCTTACCTGATGCCCAGTGGCACTCTTCTTCGAGTGATCCTTATTTTGCCGAAACAACCCGCTGGAAAGCGGGTCCGGTGGATTTTGTTTCCCGGCTTTATGTCCTGCCTGATCCGGATAAACGGGTTATTGTCTGGGAAGGACGCACGGTCAATACATCCAGGTATAAAGTCTCTTTCAAGATCGAACCTGTTTTTGATTTTGCCAGGCCCAGCGCAACCGATTACGGCAGCCGGAAAGTGCAGTATTTAGCAGATGAATTTGTTTTTACTGCCGGCTTCACCGATGGTACGGCAGAGGATGTGGCTGATGGTGTTTTTTCACGAAAAGTGAGCCTTTCCCCTTCTGAAACGCATACCTTTACGTTATTAATTGTTATCTCCGAAAATCAGATGGAGAGCGAGAAACAGTGGGATTTACTTTCCATTCTTAATCTGCGGCTAAAAGCACATACCGGGTGGGACAGATGGCTCGCTTCAGGTATTGAACCCCACTTTATCAGTCCGGAGGATTCCCTCCGGTTTCGAGCCAATCTTGTTTCGGTTAAAGCATTGAATCTGAATGGTGCCGTTCCGGCTGATATTACAGGCCAGTTTGTTACTAACGGACTACCCCAGCTCTATCCCAGAGATGCATTTATGACGGCCCGTATGTTCCTTGAAACAGGACATTATGAAGAAGTAAGACAGATCGTTGATTTCTGGACCCGAATTCCCATGAAATTTTCCGGAGAATGGTATGCCCGCTATGACGCATACGGCAGGGCGACAGACGGCGGTACGGGTGCACGGTTTGATGTGCCTGAGTGGGATAGCAACGGGTATTATACGTCATTGATATATGAGTTTTTTCTCAGAAACAGGTATTGGATAGGCAGTTATAATCTGATTAAAGATCTGATGACTTTTGTAGAATTGAAAATGAATGAAAAGGGACTTGTGGAAGAAGGGGGTATTGTGGAATGGCCTGCTTATCTGCCCTCGACAAACATGAGTCTTTCTGCCGCATTTAAACAGGCATCTTTTATTGCCCGGTGGAGAAATGAAAAACAACTGGCCCGCCGTTGGTCCGCTGCCGGAGAACGTATGGAAAAAGGGTTGGCTTATCTGTGGGATCCTGATCATAAAACATATAATGATCTGAGAAACAATGAATTTAACTGGAATACATCTTCAGCATTCGGATGGGTATGGGGATTTGATGATCATCTCCGCTTTCAGCTTAGTACGGAATACTGGTGGAATAACTGCAGAAAAACTAATAACGGCATCCAGTACTTTAACGGCGAAGGATACGGCGATGATATGTTTGGATTTACAACCGGTGCACTGGCACAATATTATGCAGCCCGGCACCGGAATGACCGTTATCTCAAATTAAAATCATGGTTCGAACAGAATAGCAACTATTATGGCCTGATACCGGAAAGGGTGCATTATCCCGAAGATGAGGAAAAGATCAGTGAAGCTTCACCGCTCACATGGTGCTCTGCGGAATATGTCATGGTTCTCCTTGAAGGCTCCAGACACCTTATTCTCAGTGATGATGTGGAAAAAACAGAAAAGTATGCAGTAGAATTATGCCGGAACGCAATTGCTGCTCAGATTCCCTTTCAGGATACCCTTTCACGTGGTGAATGTATTCGTTATCTGGATGATGAATCTTTTTGGAAGAATAACTTTTCATGGCAGAAAGAAAGAATACATTCACTCTTTGAGGCTGCATCTCTGCGCAAATCGGGGATCTCCGTTGAGATGGAATCTTATGCAGCTGATATCGTCAGCAACAGCCCCTACCAGATTAATTTCCGTATCAACACACATAAGTTTGCAGAGAATATAAAAGTTATATCCCGGTATGAAACCAGCGGCTGGCAAATAAGAACGCCCGGTGTTTCTTCCTCTGATAAAGCATATTCAATTCAGATTATCCCGGAGATCCCCCTGCCGACGGCCGATCATCACGGGTATTTTATGTTGGAATGGACTATCCGAACAGATGATATTGATATACCCATTTACTTTCCTGTTCACTATAAAGTTCTTGCTCCCTATATGCTTACACTGACAGATTCACTGGTGACGGATAAACTACCTTTACACCTTATGAACAGATCCCGTGTCCCTGTTCAGATTAAGTTCAAACAGGATTCACTTGATTTAATTCAGAGTTTTCCTCCGGGATATGACGGACATGTTTCAATTAATCTCTCTGAAGATAAACCGATTCAAGACACGCTGAATGTAACGCTTCTTTACGGCTCATTTGAAACGGAGTATTCATTTCAATGGATACCCTGTATGAAAATCGATCTTGAAACCGGATGGGAATTTTCACCAAAACAAGAGGTGAATCAGTGTTTTATGCTGAGTATGAACAATTCTCTCTGGCAAGAGATCGCTGTTCCTTCTCTATGGGAAGATGCGGGATATCCCGGTTTGGACGGGACATTTTGGTACAGGCGTTCATTCTCAATGCCGGATTCGCTTCTAAAAAAACGTATCTGGCTGGAAATGGGTGCGGTTGATGATGAAGATGAAACATTTATCAATTGTATCCATATCGGAACAACTGCAGGATGGAACCTTTATCGACGCTATCTGATACCAAAAAACAGATCTGTAATCCGCCCGGGTCATACCAATTATATTCATGTCAGGGTTACGGATTACGGACAGGGCGGAGGTCTCTGGAAAGAACCGGTTCGTTTTCTAATAGAAAAGTGAGACGGTAATCTCTTACCTATGGACTTATATTACATAAAGATGATAACTTTGGATTGAATTCCTGGCCAAGAATAGGTCTGGAATTCAGAGTGGAAAAAATATTACTGCAGGAGGAGCAGATATGAGCAAACCGGTAAATAATCAGAGAACCCTGATTGCAATTGTTTTAATTGTACTGGCAGGGGTGTTGTTTGTCAACAATGTTATGAATTTGAATCTTTTTTCTTTTCTGAGGCATTGGTGGCCGCTGTTGCTTATTGTTTTCGGACTTTCCCATTTACTTTCTTCGCAGGGAAACCGAAAAATGGGTATAGTATTTCTTATTATTGGACTCATTTTCCAAATGGCGACATTGGACAGGTTGAATTTTAACTTTTTTGATCTTTTCTGGCCTGCGATTCTTTTGATTATCGGTATAAATCTTCTGTCAAAGGAATCCGTGTTTAAAAAAGCTTCCGGTGTATCTGTTAAAAATGCGGATTATCTTGATCTGTTCACAATTTTCAGCGGGGCAAAAAACAGCTATGCATCTGAAGATTTTAAAGGAGGAAGCTGTGTCGCCATGTTTGGGGGTATGGAAGTAGATCTGACCAGTGTTCAAACTAAAGATAAAGAGGTTACTTTACATATTACAGCTATGTTTGGCGGTATTGATGTGGTACCTCCCAAAGATTGGAAAGTCATTACACGTGGAACACCCCTTTTCGGCGGATTTGATGATGATCGAAAAAATATCTCCGTTCTTCCTGATGCTCCTATACTCCATATTCAATACTTTGTAATGTTCGGCGGCGCATCTCTGGTTGATAATCTTTAAAATTTTGAAAAAGGACAGTTTATGAAACAGATATACTTTTTTGTGATTTCATTACTGTTATTTGGTGCTTCTGTTAATGCCCTTGGTCAGATTATAATAGAATCAGAGAGTCTCCAGGATACAATAGTGTCTGAGCCGGTTAAAGTAAACACACTTGAATTGCAGGAAAAAATTCAGTCCCTTCCTGAAGACTCATCCATACCTTATTGGGTCCGGAAATTGATGGTCAGGGAGCCGGATCTACACTATTTTGGTATTGGCATGAGTGTTAATTCTATTTCAGAAGCAGATGATAATGCACGGATTGAATTTTCAAAATCTCTTGAAGTCCAGGTGGATGTACAGGTTAAACATGAAATCAGTGAAAAAGGCCGCAAAGTCACTGAAGCCTTCGACATGAAAAATATGGTTATGTCCAAAATGATACTTCGGGGAATCTATATTACTGAGCGATGGCAGGATCCGGACGGGAAGAAATTTTACAGTCTGATTCAGGTTAACCGTAACGATTACAATAAACTGATCCAGGAGGAAATCGAAAGGGAAGTCGCACGTCAGGAAGCCATGAACCGCTATGAAGAGAAGAAAAGGCTTGAAGAACTTCGGCACAAGGAGTCTTTGGTTAAACTCGAAAAGGATAAAACAGAACTGGCATTAAAGGAAAAACAGCAGAAAGATGATCTGAGGGAAGCCAAAAAGAAACGTAAAAAGGATCATATGGATCATATTATGCGGACATACGGACAGTATAACACCTTTCAGCCTCATTACAGACTTGCTGATATGAATAATGCTGAAATCAATTCTTTTAAACACAGTATATCCATAAAAGGATCCCTGAACCGCCCTGGTTTTGCCGGAGCTGATTATGGTTTAAGTATGTGGAATCTTGTGGGTTTTTCCTTCATGACATCCATGCATGACGGCCGGCTGAACCGGCAGGATGCCACATTAAAATTGAAACTTCTGGATGGTGTGGGGAAAATGTACCGGATCTCCGCAGCATTATCATTCTCCCAGTATCTGTCTGAATTACCCTCCATACATAAATTCCGTGATTTTAAAACAATCTCCCTATCACCTGAATTTACTTTAGGCGGTATGGTTAACATGTCTGTTCCACGTATTTATTCAACACTTTGCTTACAGGCTGATAAAAGGCGGATCTCTTTAGGTATGATATCCCATCCCCTTTTCATGCATCTTGATGAACATCTGGGCGTATTTTTTCAGATTGATTATTATCCTCAGCCCTTTTTCCGGAATCCTTACAACGACAAATGGCAGATACAACCCGGTTTTCAATTCATGGTTTTGCCGAATCGTTTTTATGCGACACTTGCTTATGAAGATAATCACCTGTTTAATCTAAATCTGGATATCCACTTTTAATTAGTGGTATATTTAAACTGACAGGAAAGTGATAATGACTGATGCAAATAATGTAAAGCATGGCCTGTTTACAAAGATTAAAATTCTGCTAAAATCAGCTTATCATCTTTTGACAGAAAGAGATGCATCCGAATGGGGATTACTGCGCCGTTTTTTTTCCAGAGCCCGATGGTTCATTGTTCTGACATTTAAAAAATTTAAAAGTGATCTGTGTCTGGAACAGGCCGCCAGTATGGCTTTTATTACAGTTATTTCTCTGATCCCCTTAGCTGTTCTCTTTTTCAGTATCGCAGGCGTTTTGGGAGTAGGACAGGAAATTATCAACTATGTTCAGGACCGGGTTTTTCCTTTTGTTGCCCCTGAATTTCAACACGAACTCAGTGACTGGCTCAATACTTATATTTCTCCCACTGCTTTCCGTGGTATAAAGAGCGGAATCATTAACATGATTGCCATCTTTAGTTTACTTCTTGCCGCCATGGGTGTCTTTGTTATGGCAGAAAGAGTGTTTAACCATATCTGGAAGGTCACTGAGAAACGGAGCTATATCCAAAAGGTTGTCGCTTTCTGGGTTGTCCTTACAACAAGTCCGTTTCTAATTCTGACGTCTATCTGGCTCATGAATTTTATCAATCCTCCCGGGGGGCTTATCGATCAGATAATGCAACAATACTGGATTGTTCGGTTACTATATAACAACCTTGTCCCACTTACTGTTAGTTTTGTAGCATTTACATTGGCTTATATTATCGTTCCTTCAATAACCGTAAAAATTAAAAGTGCTGCATTGGGTGGGCTTGTTTCGGCAATATTATGGGAGTTATCCAAAAAGACATTTTATCTTTATGTGGCCCGTATCGGACATGTTACCAACTTCTATAAATCCCTTGCAACTATCCCGCTTTTTCTGATCTGGATCTACCTTACATGGGTTCTTGTCCTCTGGGGTGTTCAATTGTCCTATACATTTCAAAACCTGAAAATCCTTTCACGTATATATGAGCATCAAAATAAGGACAGGCACTATTCAAAAGCATATTTGGGTGTTCTGCTGTTGGTTTATATCGGCAAGGCCTTCAGAAAAGGAGAAACGGTTCCGACATTGGAGGAAATGGGCCAGGCTGCGGGAATTCGTTTTGAACTGCTGGAAGAAACGGCAGAGATCCTTGTGGAAAAAAACTTCATATTCCCTGACAGATCCCATTCCGGGCAATACTTTTTAGCCCGGGATCCGCGGTATATCTATATTTCCGATGTTGTTCGTTGTATTCATGTATATGAGTATCCTGCTGAGGCCCGTGTTTTTCCCGGCGGAGGATTGCGCAGAGCGGCTGAAAAAGATCCGGTTATCATGAAAATGAAAGAAATTTTTACGAATGCATACGGCTCCTTTTCAACGGGATTTTCCGCCATAACCCTTGACCATATTCTGAATAGCGGCGAAGCGCTTCCTGAAGCAGATGTTATCGATAAAAAAAGGCAGATAAAATCTCATGAATAGTGCTATCCGATGTCCCTGGTGCCTTACAAGTCCGCTAATGCAGGCATACCATGATAATGAATGGGGTATTCCCGTTAAGGATGATTTAAAGCTTTTTGAATTTATGATTTTAGATGCTTTTCAGGCCGGCCTGAGCTGGTCTACAATCCTCAATAAAAGGGATGCTTTCCGTGAAGTTTTTGACGGTTTTGATCCTGAAAAGATAGCCCGATACAATGAAGAGAAAATTCATTCTCTCCTTCAGAATGCCGGAATTATACGAAACCGCCTGAAAATCCGGGGAACAGTTCAAAATGCCCGATCCTTTCTCCGGATTCAGGAACAAACCGGTTCTTTCAGCGATTATATATGGCAGTTCACCGGGGGTATAACGTTGCAGAATCAGTGGAAAACACAATCGGAAATTCCGGCCACATCCCGGGAATCAGATCTGATGAGCCGGGAGTTGAAGAAAAATGGATTTACATTTGTGGGATCCACTATCTGTTATGCCTTTATGCAGGCCGCAGGACTTGTTAACGATCATGTAACGAATTGTTACAGATATCATGAACTATTATGATGAGGCTGTGTATGAAAAAACTTGTTTTTATTGTCCTGCTTTTTGCCTTACCATTGTTTGGAAGACCCCCCGAATCCATGGCAGATATTCACCGTTTTACAGCTCTTGATATTCATGTAACCGATTTTGGAACAGGATTTGGCTATTATCACCAGTTCAGCCCGGTCGGGCGTTTCCATCCCGGAATCAATGCTCTCTTTACCATTATTACCGGCGGTGATGAATATACGTGGTATGATATTTACGGTTATCCTCATGTGGAGAATGAAGTAAGTCTAAACATTGCCAATCTGTCGTTTAACGGAAAATACCATTTTTTCAAAGGTAAAATTGCCAACAGTTTTTCTCCCTTTTTCAGCGGGAAGCTTGGGTACGCCTTAGCCTTGGATACACCGGAAGGCATGGGATTTATGGAAAAAATCAAATGGATTGATACCTATCATGGTTTAAATGCCGGTGTGTTTGCCGGTGTGGATTTCTCTGCAGGCGGCAATTATGGTTTTTCCATAGCGATCGGATCCCAGTGGAATCGATTTGAAACAAAATTAGACGGTCGGAAGCTCTGGAACGGAACATCAGTAGTCATTCAGTATGGAAAAATTATCCCCTGATTATACATACTTCTCAAAACCGCGTCCCGGTGCGGTTTACCTTTTGTCAGAGATTCTAATTCTGGCACTTTTTATTATTTTGCCTCAAATACAGTGCAGAACGGGCTGTTTTATCTGGACACCATGGAGAATCATTCTTTTTGGACTTATATATCTGGGATTTTTATGGCATATAGCAGACTCTTTTCTGGTAAAATACAGCCTGAAAGATGATAAACTTCAGATCAAAGGACCCTGGATCAAACAAACCCTGTCTATTGAGCATATTAAAGAACTTCACTGCATTAAAGGGTTTTCATTACGGATTATGTTCGGCTGGTCTTACAGAAATGCTTTGAACCGTTATTATAATCTTGTTCTTATTGAGACACATGAGGGACAAAATTGGGTTATTTCACCGGATAATCCTGAAGTATTTATCCAAACGGTCCGTAACCGCTTAAAGGAATTTTATGGCAAATGAACAATTTGTCTGGGTTCCTGAATGGGATCCGTCCGATAACAGCATCGTCATTTACGGTGAAGAGCACCATCATCTCAGCCGTGTTTTAAGACTCAAGCCGGGTTCGGAAGTCAATTTATTAAATGGTAAAGGGCAGGGAGGACGATCCGTCATCAGAGAAATTCATAAAGACCGTACGGTATGCCATGTTGAATCTGTTCTGGAAAATCCTGTAAACAATTCTGTTGAAATAATTCTGGCTGTGGGAGTGATTCGCCGCCCCCGCTGGGAGTGGCTCATTGAAAAAGCAGTGGAAATAGGGGTTTCCGGGATTATGCCCTTAAATACCCGGTATTCCGTTTCTGAAAAACTCCGCTATGACAGAGATCTGAAAATTATGATTTCTGCTCTTAAGCAGTCCGGACGGTTTACATTACCTGCATTGCATGAGCTCACATCGTTTGATCAGGTAGTTAAAAACGCATCAAACAAAGGTATTTTATTGCATAATGAAGATGTCCTTCCTCATCTTATGACATTAAAGGGGAAATCTCTTAAGGATGTAACTCTTTTTATCGGACCGGAAGGCGGTTTTTCCCGTGAGGAATATGAATTCGCAGTCAAATCGGGTATTGAACCGGCCCGGCTCGGAAAAGTCCGCCTTCGGACAGAAACCGCAGCACTGTGTGCTCTGAATATATGCTCTGTTTGGAATCGGGAGGTGTAATATGAACGATTGTCTTTTTTGCAAAATTATCGAAGGTGAAATTCCATCACAAAAAGTGTATGAGGATAATGATGTCTTTGCTTTCAGGGATATTAATCCCAAAGCACCCCATCATATTCTGATTGTTCCTAAAACCCATATAGACAGAATTGAAAATCTGCAGAAAAGCCATTCTGAACTCATGGGTAAACTTATCCTGACGGCTAAAAAGATTGGCGATGAACTCACTTTAAAAAGCGGCTATCGTCTTGTTTTCAATAACGGTCCGGACAGTGGACAGGAAGTGGAACACATTCATCTTCATCTGCTGGCCGGACGGAAATTTACATGGCCGCCGGGATGATTAGCCGGTAGGTGGTAGAATGCTGAGTTCTGAATTCTGAATTCTGAGTGGAATGAAGAGTTATTGAATTTAATTAGTTGACAGTCGACTGTTGTCCCATGAGCCCCTGAACCCTATGCCAGAGCGCAGCGATGGTCCCGGAAGCGTAGCGCATCGGGAAGCCCTTAAACAGCGAGCGCTGCGAGCCTCAACATCTCAACATCTCAACCTTTAAACATTTCAACAATTATCAATTATCAATTATCAATTATTATCGTATATTTCCGCTGTATGTATATATCACGTTTAGAGATCTACGGATTCAAATCATTTGCACAGAAAACCCGCCTTGATTTTGGTGAAGGCATTACTTCAATTGTAGGTCCCAACGGATGCGGTAAGACAAATGTGGTTGATGCTATTCGCTGGGTATTGGGTGAACAAAAATCCAGTCTGCTCCGTTCAGATGTGATGACCGATGTTATTTTTAACGGTTCAAAACACCGGAAACCCCTGAATTTTTCTGAAGTATCCCTTACAATCCATAACAACCGCGGTGTTTTAAGTGTTGCCTATAATGAGGTTATTATTACCCGCCGGCTTTACCGGGACGGAACCAGTGAATATCTGTTGAACAATACACCGGTCCGCCTGAAAGACATTCAGGATCTCTTTGTGGATACGGGTATGGGTTCGGATGCCTATTCGGTTATGGAATTGAAAATGGTTGAAGAAATTCTCAGCGAGAACAAAGACAACCGGAAACATCTTTTTGAAGAAGCGGCCGGAATTAATAAGTATAAAAACCAGAGAAAAAGTTCATACCGCAAACTGGATGCCACCCGTGAGGACCTGGAAAGGCTTGAAGATATCCTGTTTGAAATCAAAAAGAATGTGGGTGGACTGAAAAGGCAACTGAACAGGTATGAAAAATATCAGGAATATGCTGATGAACTGCGGGATCAGGAAATTTTGCTCGCTCAGGCGAACTGGTTCAGAATTCAGGATCAGACAGCACCACTAAAAAATCAGCTTGAACGTAATCAGGTCAGGCAGAATGAAAGCAGCCGGCAACTGGGAATAGAAGAATCAATGCTCACTTCTTACCGTAAGGATGAAGACGAGCTTTCCATGCAGCTTGAAGACCAGGATAGAAACCTGAATGAACTGAATCGGCAGATTACAGATCTGAACACCCGTTCGCTGGTCCTGAATGAGAAAATCCGGAATGCTCAAAACACATTGGAACGGCTGGATGAAGAACGGGAAATGGCTCTGAACAGAAAGAATGCCAATGAAAAAATCCGGACTGATCTGAAAGATGAATTGGATAAAAACGATCCCCTTTTGAATGAACTTCGAAAAGAGTATGAAATAGTCCAGTCTGATTATGAGAAAATTCAGTCCGGCTATAAACTTGTTTCTCAAAAGGTTGATGATATAACCGGTACTGTCCGGGAAAAACAAACCATTCTGAACCGGATAGAACAGCAGAAAACCCGGCTTCTGGACCAACAGAACAATTTCAGGGAACTGATGGAAAAAGATGAAGTCCGCAGGTCTGAACTGGAGGTTCAGTTGGATGTCCGGCTTTCCGAACTCAGCCGGTTTGAAAAAAACAATCTGGAATGTGAAGAAATTGTAGAAAACCTCAGCCGTGAACTTATTCGTAAGGAAAAAACGGCTGATACCATTGCGGGTGATATTCGGAACCTTCGGGATGAAATTCTTAATGTTAAATCGCAGTATGAACAGAATCGGAAAGAATTGGGATTTTATCAGGAACTGGTGGAATCCATGACAGGATTTAATCCGGGTGTACGCTATGTTATGAAGGATTTGAAACATCCCGGAATTAAAGGTTCTGTTGCAGATCTTCTTCATACCCGTGATGATTATGCCACTGCTATAGAAATTGCTCTGGGCAATATCGTCCGGTATTTGGTATCCGATACAAAAACTTCTGCTCTTGATGTTATTGAAGATCTGAAAAATAAACAAAAAGGCCGGGTTACCATTATACCTCTTGATTTGGTTCGGGAACGGCTGACCAAACCACGGGCTTTTGAACATTGGGATGATAACGTTATTGGTCTTGCCAAAGATTATGTGGATGCTGAACCCGGTGCTAAAATTCTGATCGATTATTTTTTAGGTGATGTGGTTTTAGTTAAATCCTTACGGGATATTCCTTCCAAAACCCTAAAGGAAACAAGATTTCGGTTTGTTACACCTGATGGTGACTACCTGGAACAGCGCGGACTCATTAAAGGCGGAAAAGGCGATACTCGGTATCAGAATATTATGGGACGCCGTGAAAAAATTGAATTACTGGAACAGAATAACCGGGATTTTGAGGTTAAAACCACTGAACTGGAATCCGCTTATTCAAAATTGGAAAGTAGGCAGAAAGAGATTCAGAGCGAGCTTTCTCATATAACGGAAGATCTGAAAAAATCTGAGCGAAAAAGACTGGAAACTGAAAAAGAACTGAGTCAGGTACGCTATGAGACAGAGCATTTCCGCAATCGAATAAATGAACTTAACGATTCAATTTCCAGATACAGTTATCAGATTCAGGATTCTGAAAAAACACTGAAACAGCTTTCCGATGATGAGAAAAAAGCGGTTAGTGAATTGGATAAAGCAAAATCCGAACTCAATGATTTTCAGGAACGGCATGCAGGCTCTCTCAAAGAAAAAGATGATCTCTTCAGAAAAGTACAGGATATTCGTATCCGTTTAATTTCCGAAGAGCGGGAAAAAGAAAATACACGTTTGAGATTCAACAATGCGGAAGAAATTATACAGGAAATGTCAAACCGTATTGATGAAACTGATCAAAATCTTACAACAACCCGGGGAATTCTTGAAGAATGTGAAAAAGAAGTTAAGGTTATTGCACTGGATCAGGAAAAACTTCAGGATAAGGCGCTGGAAGAAGAAGAAAAGCGCAATAAAACAGCCGGGCTGCTTAAAGAAAAACGGGAAAAAATCGCAAAAATTGAAGAATCCATTTCCGAACAGCATAAAACCCGGGAAAATTTCTTTCAGACGCTTCGGGATATTGAGATACGCCTGACTGAATTCCAGACGGAACAGAACAGGATCAGAGACAGAATATTGGAACGGTACAGAGTTGATATTTTAAAGCTGGAATACCGTCATTCTACCGAGACTGAACGGGAAATGGAAGAAAAAATTGAACGGCTCAGGCACAGAATAGAAATGATCGGTCCGGTCAATATGGCGGTGAAAACTGAGTATGAAGAAGAATCGGCCAGACTTAAATTCCTTACGGAACAGCGGGATGATCTTTTGGAATCCGAAAAAAGTATTCTGGAAACTATTCAGAAGTTAGATACAACAGCCCGGAAACAGTTCAGGGAAGTATTTGATCAGATCCGCCGGAATTTTACCCGGACCTATGAGCTCTTTTTTCCGAACGGGTCCGGAGATATTCGCCTCATCGGTGATCCTGATCCTTTAGAAGCTGAAGTGGAAATCCTTTCCCGTCCCAAAGGACGTGAGATGAAAAGTCTTAAGTCCTTATCAGCCGGTGAAAAAGCATTAACCGCTATCGCGTTGCTTTTTGCCATATATCTGGTAAAACCATCGCCTTACTGTATTCTGGATGAGGTGGATGCTCCCCTGGATGATCAGAATGTGGGGCGTTTCACGAAAGCCCTGAAACATTTTACGGAACGAACACAATTCATAATTGTTACTCATAATAAACTAACGATGGAGGCGGCCGATTACATGTACGGTGTAACAATGCAGGAGGAAGGGATCTCGAAAATCGTATCGGTGAACTTCTCTGACAACCGTCCTGAAGTACGTGTATAACAGGAGATCAGTAATGAATAAAATAAAAGTAATAATTATCATCATGGCAATTATTGGTCCGTTGATTGCAAGTGCTGTTGATATGCCTTTTGACATTGACTATGCAATATTTTTAAACGAGGACGGAACTCCAACCCTTGAAATATACTATATGACTCACCGATCTCTCATTACGTATCAGCTCGAAGAAGGTGATACACCTCAATATTCTGGCGGTTATGAAATTCTAACCACACTCTACAGCAGGGGTGAACCTGTTTACCAGAAAAGAGAAATTCAACAGGATGAGATAAGTGACCCTGCCCTGGTTTCACCGAAACAGAAAATCCCCAGAATCTTACCTCTTCAGATCCGCCCCGGGGAATATGAAATTAAAGTTAAAGTGACAGATATTCATTCTGGTCATGACGGAGAACAGACGCTTCCCGTTACGGTCCGTTCTTTTCCCAAAGATTCTCTGGCATTAAGTGATATTGAAATTGCTTCTTACATTCTGAGTGCCGAAGATGTAAGCCTTTTTACTAAACTTGGGCGCTATGATGTAATTCCTCATGCACAACGGATGTATAATAAGGATAACCCGTCCTTAACCGTCTATGCCGAAATTTATAATCTGACCAAAACCAACAAGCGCCGGGATCAGAATAAATACAGCCAGGTCAGCCGTGTTTTGGATATGAACAGGAAAGAAGTTCTGAAAAATAATGAAAATATTATTGATACTCCCGGAGCTTTCAGCGTAGTAATGGATAAAATGGATGTGGGTTCTTTGAACCCCGGAATCTATCACTATGAATTGACTGTCACGGATCTCAATACGGGTAAAAAAGTCAGTTCGGAAAAGAAATTTTATGTTATGGGCGAACAGCGTGTTTTACCTGACGGTCAGGATCCGTCTGAAGATATACTTGCTCTTAATGAAGCTCAGACGGACTCTCTGTTTAGAATCCTTCAACCCCTTATGACAAAAGAAGAAATTCGCATGTTCAAACGGAGTAATGAGGAGGGGAAAAGGAGTGTTCTTATCCGTTTCTGGGAAGCACGGGATCCGGATTTATCCACACCCATTAATGAATTCCGCGTGGAACTGCAGAAACGCATTGATTATGCCAACAAACACTTCTCAACACAGTTCAGACAAGGTGCTCAATCGGACAGGGGAATGGTCTTCCTGAAATATGGTTTTCCTTCGGACCGGGATATTTATCCCAGTCAAATGGATAATAAACCCTATGAAATCTGGATTTATACACACATTGAAGGGGGGGTGGAATTTGTTTTTGTGGATGAAATCGGTACAGGTGTCTACGATCTTGTTCACAGCACCAAACGGGGTGAACGGTATAATCCGAACTGGTATGAAAGGTATGATTATCGATGAGTTCCCACAGTAAATATGCTATTGGTGTTGATTTAGGCGGAACAAAAGTTCGTCTTGGTCTGGTTGATGAAAACTATCGGGTCATTGGTGAAACACCCCGCTTAGACACATTTGACTGCCGTAATGGTGATGAAGTGGTTGCCCGGATCCGGCAGGGTGTAGAACAACTGTTACAGATTAATAATCTTGATAAAAGACATATCAATGGTATTGGTGTCGGTTCACCCGGACCTCTGGATCCTTATACCGGTTACATCAAAGAAACTTTAAATCTGAAAGCAATAATCAATTATCCCCTGGGAAAATCTTTAGCCGAAGCAACAGATATGAGAGTCTGTGTGGATAATGATGCCAACTGTTTTGGGCTGGGCGAACAAAAAGCCGGTAAGGCCAAAGGAATGCATCATGTAATTGTTGGGACTTTGGGAACCGGTTACGGTTTTGCCTATATTTTAAACGGGAATGTTCTGCATGGAGCGACGGGAACCGCAACAGAAATCGGAATGCTTCCCTTTCGGGATGGGATTTATGAAGATTATGTAACAGGACGGGGACTCCGAGCCATGCATCAGCGTTTAGCCGGAGAGGATCTGGACCCAAAAACCATTTCACAGAAAGCCTTTCAGGGTGATGAAAAAGTTCTGAAGACATTTGAAGAGTACGGCAAGGCAGTTGCCTATACACTTTTACCCTTCATTGCAGTACTCGATCCGGAAATCATCGTTCTGGGTGGATCGGTTTCCGTGAACTGGCAGTTTTTTCAACCCACACTCGATGCAACCATCCGTAAACACATTTTCCCCAATCAGCAGGAAAGTCTGAAGATCGAAAAATCCGAACTGGGGGAAATTGCAGCGGTAATCGGAGCGGCAGGGCTGCTGGAGATGGACTATTCTATGTGAATTCTGAATGAAGAATTCTGAATTCTGAATTAAATTTCTGAATGATGAATTAAAGTGCTCACTTTGTTCGCGTTTAATTGTTCAAATGTTGAGATGTTCAGGCTTGCTGTGCTCTCTGTTTAAACGATCAGAGGTTTATGTGGTGAGATGTTTAATGGTTTTGTCAGATCATTGGTAATAGTTATTAATAAATTTTAATGATACTATATAGGAAGAAGTTAATGTTTACACCCCCCCGGGGATAAAATATTCTCTTAAAAGGATAAATGCAAGAATATATTATATATAATATGTTAACAAAAAACAATAACCCTTTCTTCTTGATTTCAATTATAAAGTTCAATTATGCGTTTTGATTTAAATGATGTAGGAACGGTTATTCTATTCTTCCGTCATTCCAATCGTGCCCTTGCACTCCCGTACCTTCGTACCCTCACGGCTTCACCGCATAATCTCCCCTGTGAAATAAACCGATAAATCAGGACATATATCAAAGGACTCAACCTCCCCCGAGAAATTTGTTTCACTCATTTCACAGGGCTCAATCTCAACCTCAACCATCTATACCGGGCTCAAATTTTATTCCTTCATGAGTAAAGGGTGTGCCGAGGGTTATGATTCGGATATCCTTTACTCCTACAGTGTGCAGCACACGGGCCAATTCACAGGTGGTGGCACCGGTTGTAAATATATCATCAACAATTACACAGGATTCAGGTATTGTTTTCCCTTTTCTGATTTCAAAAATACCGGAGATATTCTTTTGCCTTTCTTCACGGTTCAGACGGGTCTGGGTAGATGTGTGAACCCGCCGGAATGTAAGATCTGAGACAACGGGAACCCCCCAGATTCTTGATATACCCATGGCAATCTGTTCACTTTGATTATATCCACGGACCCGCTTTCGCTTTGGATGAAGAGGAACGGGAATAATGACTGCTGCCAGGCTGAAATCTGAATCCTTTGTCAGCATTCCCACACGTTCTCCCAGCCAGCGGCCGATATAATCCGCCTGTTTGTATTTTAGATGATGGGCCAGAACCTGGAGTCCGGGTGTGAACCAGTACGCACATAGGACTTGATGAATAAAGGGGTTTTCTTCATATTTAAAGGAAACCGGTGTGTCCAGAAAAATTTCAAGTTCGTAAAAGCAATCCCTGCAAATAAATGTGGAGAATACTGCCACCCGTTTGCAAATCAGACATTGAACAGGAAAGATACGGTTTAAAAAGGTTTGGAGATATGTAAGTTTCGGTTTTATTCGTATCAGTCCGGTTTTCATGATCTATGCAAACTTTCAAAATCTGTGATTTAAAACTTCATATGGATGCAAGATACGTGTAGAAAATGGTTTCACTTTCCTCCGGTTGCACGTGTTTGATTAAAAAATAATCAACCAAAAAGAATAAAACAAATTAATATTGATAATTATATATTCTACATTCTTTATGACATTACTAAACACATCATCACTATCCCTAAATTGTCAGGCTAAGGAAGATTTCCGGGTAAACAAAGGATGGACGAACACAAGGTTTGCCCCTGCAAATCTCTCCCTCTTTTCTTCACCTCCCTATCGGCTACCATCTACCGGAATAAGTAGCGAAGTCCGAGTAACGAGGGCTCTTAATAGCGTACCCTCATGCACTCGGCACGGTCACCGAGTAGGCTGCCTTCGGCAGATGTATCGAGATGCAGAACTCAGAACTCAGAATTCAGAATTCAGAATTCCCTGAGCTACTGACTACCGGCTGCCCTTATACAATTTCAGACTATTCATCACTACGGTTATACTGCTTACAGACATGGCAAGCGCGGCAAGGATAGGGTGGAGCTGGCGAAGGATATCCGGGAGACGATCAAAGGGATAGAGGACCCCGGCAGCTACAGGGATAAGCAGAATGTTATAGAAAAATGCCCAGAAGAGATTCTGCCGGATGGTATTCAGAGTACGGCGGGAAAGGGTGAGTGTCTCTGTTATTCTGTGTGACTGCTGACCGGACAGGATAATATCTCCCGATTCAATAGCCACATCGGTGCCGTTCCCCATGGCAATACCCACATCCGCCAGGGTCAAAGCCGGTGCATCATTCACGCCGTCTCCCACCATGATGACACGGTGACCTTTTTGCTGGAATTCTCTGACGAAATTCGCTTTCCCATCGGGCATTACACCGCTGTGTACCGTTTCAATGCCGGCTTCACGGGCGATGGCCTCAGCTGTTACACGGTTATCCCCGGTGATCATGGCTGTTTTAAGTCCCATTTCCTGTAAAGACCGGATTGTTTCGGGGATATCTTCCCGGAGGCTGTCCGCCAGTCCGGTCATTCCTGACACTTCACCATCAATCTCTGTCAGGATAACGGTTTGACCTTTTTGGCGAAGATCCTTTACCCGGGCTAAAAGGGTTTTTGTCTTTCCTTTTTTTTCGAGGATCCATTCCGGTTTTCCAACGCGAATCAGATGGTTCCGAATCCGGCAGGAGAGGCCTTCACCGCTGTGTATTTTAAAATTTTCAACGGGCAGGGTGGATATGTCCTGCGTTTTCCCATATTTCACCACGGCTTTTCCCAGGGGATGTTCTGATGCCGCTTCAGCCGATACGGTAAGGGCCAGCCAGTTCTCCGGTGCTGTTTCAAAGGCAATCACCTTTTGGACTGTCAGTTCACCCCGGGTTATGGTCCCTGTTTTGTCAAAGAGGATCACATCTGCTCTGGCTGCTGTTTCCAGGGCTGTACCATTCCGGAAAAGAATGCCTTTCAAAGCCCCCCTGCCTGTCCCCGCCATTATAGCTGTGGGAGTTGCCAGTCCCATGGCACAGGGACACGCAATCACCAGGACCGCCACCATGCGGAGAAGTCCCGGGACCCATTCACCCAGGGCCAGGCGCCAGATGATCAACGTAAGGAAGGCGATGCCAATCACCGTGGGGACAAACACCGCGGCGATTTTATCTGCCAGTGCCTGAATCGGGGCTTTGCTGCCCTGGGCTTCACGGACCATGGCAATAATCCGGGACAGGACAGTGGTTTCACCTACATTATCCGCCCGGATTTTCACCATGCCGAAAGTATTCAACGTTCCTCCGGTGACAGAATCCCCCGGTTTTTTATCGACCGGAATAGATTCACCCGTCAGCATGGATTCATTCACCGCTGATTCCCCCTCAAGGATTGTCCCGTCCACCGGAATTTTCCCACCTGGTCGTACAAGGAGGATATCCCCCGGTTCTACCTGACTAAGGGGAAGGGTTATGGTTCCGGCATCCGTGATTTTTTCTACCGTTTCCGGTTGAAGGTTCAGCAATTCTTTGATTGCTGCACCGGTTTGTCCCTTGGTCCGGGATTCCAGATATTTTCCCAGCCGGATGAGGGTGATAATCACCGCGGACGTTTCAAAATAGACATGGTCACCCACTTCAGGTAAGAAGATGACAAACCACGAATAGATATATGCAACAGAACTGCCGAGGGCCACCAGCACATCCATATTGGCTGTCCTGTTCCGAAGGGATTTCCATCCGTTTTTGTAGTAATCAAATCCGGTAAAGAACTGAACCGGTGTAGCCAGAAAGGCGAAGAACAGATTCATCCAAAGGGCATGGCTCCACATGCCCAGAATGTTAAAATCCCGGAGCATACTTAGAATGAAAAGAGGCGTTGTAAAAAGAACACCGGTCCACAGAGCTCTGAGCAGGTAACGGTGATGTTTCTCACCGCTGTCATCTTTCCCTTCGTCCTGACCCAACAACGGGGTATAACCCAGGTCGGAAATCTGATCGGCCATCATTTCGGGAGAAGCGACGCCGGGGATATACTCTACCGAGACCGATTCATCTGCAAAACTGGCGTCAGCTTTGTACAGGCCGGGGATCTTCCGGGTGAGTCCCCGTTCGATGGTGGAAGCGCAGTTGGCACAGGTCATACCAGCCACGGGAATGCGGATTTTTTTAAGGGGAATATCATAACCGGCATTTCGGACAGACTGAATTATATCCAGAAGGGAGAGGAGGGAAGAATTGTATTCTATTTGGAGTTCTTCCGTGGCAAAATTCATCGAAGCGGACCGGACACCGGGCAGTTTTTTAACGGTTCTCTCAATCGTTGCGGCGCAATTGGCACATGTCATCCCCTGGATGGGGAGGATTTCTTTTTTAACCGCCATCAGGTATTTTCCGCCGGATAGCCGATTTCATCCAGAGTGTCCAGGATTTGGGATTCCGTTGCAGGTTCGTCCCAGGTGACTTCCACGTGTTTTGTAGACACATCTCCCTCTACTAAGGTCACTCCCTCCAGGTCCTGCAGCTCCCGGGTAATGGTCATTATGCAGTGTTTGCAACTGATATTGGGTATGTAATAGTCTTTTTTCATGGGATTTCTCCGTTTTAGCGTATGATGAAAAAGGGGACAAAGGGTTTCAGGGAGAGTTCCAAATAAAGTTTAATTTCTCATTGACATAAAACGCAGATACTCCTTATATTTTCGGGCTTTTTGAATAATATCAATCCGGAGTAGCTCAATGGCAGAGCGGGTGGCTGTTAACCACTAGGTTGGGGGTTCGAGCCCCTCCTCCGGAGCCAAGTAAAAACCCTGACAACGTCGGGGTTTTTTTGTAATGAAGGAAAAAGTGTAGGGGCGAGAAGTTTATCCCGATAGCAAAGCGTATCGGGAAGCCCCTCCTCCGGAGCAGGTTAAAACCCCGACAACGTCGGGGTTTTTGTTATGAAGTAAAAAAGGGTAGGGGCGAGAAGTTTATCCCGATAGCGCAGCGTATCGGGAAGCCCCTCCTCCGGAGCCATGTAAAAACCCTGACAACGTCGGGGTTTTTTTGTAATGAAGGGAAAGGGTAGTGGCGAGAAGTTTATCCCGATAGCGTAGCGTATCGGGAAGCCCCTCCTCCGGAGCATATTGAAATAACGTATAGTGGTGCATTAACATCAATTGTAAAATTTCTTTAGACAAAAACAACATTTCGTTAAATTATTTTACAAAATGTATGTTTTGTAGAGTGTTGATCTCAAAAAATGTCGTTATTACAGCAGTTACATCATATCTCAGGCAGGGTTTTCTATTTGTCTTTGAAAGGTGAGATGTTTAATATTTTAAGCAATTAATATTATACAGAAGATCGTAACCGTCCATGGCAGGCCGTGGATAAAGAAATTGAATGGCCGAAAAATTAAAGAAACATGAAACAATCGGAGCCTGCGGCATTGATTGCGGACTCTGTCCAAGATACTACACCAAAGGAAGTTCTACATGTCCCGGATGTGGCGGAATAAATTTCAGAGACCGGCATCCGTCATGCGGTATATTGACCTGTTGTGTTATTAAGCATGGATATGAAACCTGTTCGGATTGTCCGGATTTTCCCTGTCATCGCTTCGATTCGGAAAAAAACGGTTATGATTCCTTCGTAACACACAAGAAAATATTTGTCAATATTGAGAGCATCAGAAAAGAAGGGATCGCCATTTTTTTAGAAAAACAAAAAGAATGTATGGATATTTTAAATCATCTGCTGGCTCATTATGATGATGGTCGTTCCAAGAGTTTTTATTGTTTAAGCTGTGCCTTGCTGCCGATTGACAAATTATGGGAGACGCAAGCATTTGCAGAATCCCTGAAGGATGATCTGGTCCTGAAGGAAAAGGCCGAAAAACTGAAAGAAGCTCTGACCGAAATAGCAGATTCTCTGAATATTAAATTAAGATTAAGAAAGAATAAATAAGTAATTATTCCATTAAAAAAATAGGGGAGTTACCGGTTTAAACAGATAATATGAGCGGGTTGATCCGATCCTCATTTTTATAGACGTTGAGATCATTATTTCTGATTGTGATTGGTATCCGAACTGTTTATTTTTTAAATACTAATAATTATTATTCAGTAGTATGGGACTGTTATTGGCGGAGCCGTGAAGGGAAGAAAGGTTCAATGTATGGAAGGAAGCTATTCGGATACCAGGAAATCATTGTGGGAGAGATGTGATTATGTCCTGCATTTCTTTTTGTAGGTGTATTGCTTTCTTAAGTTAGGGTCGGATGGTCTTTCAATATTTTTGTGGGCATGCAGTTAAGCGTCAAATTGCAGAGAAGAAGAAAGGAAGCCCCCGCAGGAAGTATCCGCCGGAATTCAAGCGAAAGGCGGTGCCGCTTCGTTCCACATAAAATTTTTTCAACAGCGTTATGCAGAAACTTCATATAGTCGCGGGACGTTCCCTGACATTATTATGAAAGATACATTATGGAAAGATTAGTAACATCAAATTTGAAATTAGGAATTATAGCAGGTGGGCAACTTGGGAAAATGCTTATTCAGGAAGCTAGCAAATGGGATATAATAACATATGTTTTAGATAATGACGAAGATTGTCCTGCCGGAAGAATTGCTACACATTACATAAAAGGAAGCAATTTAAATTTTGATTCAGTGTATCAATTTGGGAAAATGGTAGATGTTTTGACCTTTGAAATTGAGAATGTAAATATGGAAGCCTTAAAAAAACTTAAATCAGAAGGCCACAGAATTATACCCGACCCTGAAATATTAGAGTTAATACAGGACAAAGGATTGCAGAAAAAATTCTATGAAAAGAATGGAATTCCAACTTCCACTTTTATAATCTGTGAATCGGAAACAGCTATATTGAATGGTATTGGCAAAGGGGAAATTAATTTCCCTTTTGTGCAAAAATTAAGGAAGGGCGGATATGACGGGCGTGGAGTCGCTGTTATAAAGGACAAAAGCGATTTGATAAAAATACTTTCAGGAGCATCAGTAATTGAAGAAAAAGTAGAAATTGTAAAGGAAATTTCAGCTATCGTAGCACGAAATAGAAAGGGCGAAATTAAATGTTATCCTGTTGTCGAAATGCTTTTTGAACCCAAAGCAAATCTTGTAGATAAATTAATTTGTCCTTCGTCTATAACAGTTGAACAATCCGAAAAAGCAGTTAATTTTGCCAGCGAAATAATAGAATTACTGAATATGGAAGGTCTGCTTGCTGTTGAGTTCTTTATAGATTCAAAAGGTGAAGTAATTGTTAACGAAATTGCTCCCCGGCCACACAACAGTGGTCATCATACTATTGAAAGCATAATTACATCACAGTATGAGCAACATTTGCGTGCAATACTAAATCTGCCTTTGGGAAGTACAAAACTTAAACTTCCTTCAGTAATGATAAACATTTTAGGAGCCGATGGTTACGAAGGTCCAGTAATCTATGAAGGATTAACTGAGAGTATGGCAATTGACGGTGTAAAGATTCATTTATACGGAAAAAAGATAACTAAACCTTACCGGAAGATGGGGCATGTAACCGTGCTGTCATCATCCCTGGAGTGTGCACTAAAAAAGGCAGAAGAAGTAAAAAAGTTAATTAAGGTGAAATCGTGGAAAGAAAGTTAATAAGTATAGTAATGGGGTCGGATTCCGATTTGCCTGTAATGAAACAGGCGGCTGAAATGCTTGATAAATTTGGAATCGGATATGAAATTGATATAGTTTCGGCACACCGAACCCCCAAAAAGTTATTTGAATTTGCATCAAATGCACATAATCGGGGAATTGTTGTAATAATTGCAGGGGCAGGTGGTGCAGCCCACTTGCCGGGCATGTTGGCGGCAATATCTCCTCTGCCAGTAATTGGTGTGCCAATAAAGTCGAGCAATTCTATTGACGGCTGGGATTCCGTTCTTTCTATCTTGCAGATGCCCGGGGGAGTTCCGGTTGCTACTGTAGCACTGAATGGAGCAAAAAATGCAGGCATTCTTGCCGCTCAAATTTTATCGGTTTCGGACAGTTCGATAAAGAATAAAATTATTAAATACAAACAAGAGCTTAAAGAACAGGTAGTAGCAAAATCGGACAATTTGAAAACTTAGCATTATGGTATTAAAAGTGAGTAAACATTTTTCTGTTCTCGCTTCGTTTATTATAATGCTTTGCATAAGCAGCGAATATGCATGAAACATTATTGCATCAGAATGCATTGAAGGAAACTGCTCCGGTATATAGAGTGACAAATTTTATCAATACGTATTTATTGTATTGCAATTGCGGGCATCGCAGGTCCCATTAGCGATGGAATTTTTTATACGGTTTTTCTGGCTCATTTTCCATGAAATTATTCTGGCAACTTTTTTGATCCTAATGGGGAGTTTACTATTTTTGAATCAAGTCATTACATCAAGAGAAAATGAACATTTTAAGTAACGTAGAAATAGCGGCTAAGTATATTCAAGAAGGGAAATTGGTTGCGTTCCCAACCGAAACAGTTTATGGATTAGGAGCAAACGCTTTTAATCCATTGGCAGTTGCAAAAATATTTGAACTCAAAGAACGCCCTTCATTCGACCCGCTGATTATCCATATTGCCAATTTACATCAATTGGAAAAACTTGTTTTAAGCTCAGATGAAAGAGTTTACAAATTAGCTGAAAAATTTTGGCCGGGACCGTTAACTATGGTGTTGCCAAAAAGCAATATTGTTCCTGACATTGTAACATCGGGCTTACCAACAGTAGGCATTAGAATGCCAAGCAATGAAATTGCTTTAGAATTGATTCGTAAATCTGATTGCCCAGTTGCTGCACCAAGTGCAAATAAATTTGGGCGTATTAGTCCTACGACAACGGCTCATGTAAAAAAGCAACTACCAAATGTTGATTATATTCTTGAAGGAGGCAAAACGACCGTTGGGATTGAATCAACCATAATTAAACTTACGGATTATGGTTTTCAAATACTTCGTAATGGAATTATTACACAAGAGGAGTTAGAAACAATCATTCAGTTTGATAGTAGTTCTATAATAGAAAAATTATCAGCTCCCGGAATGCTAAAATCACATTATAGCCCTAAGAAAAAGCTGTTAATAGCAGATAATGCCACATTGAAAATAGATAAATCAAATGCAGGTCTTATTTCATTTTCTGGAAAATTAGAAAATGGTTATCGAAAAGTAATAAGAGTTTCAGAAAAAAATGATTTGAAGGATTATGCTGTAAATATGTTTGAAGCCATGCACTCTTTTGAAGATGATAATGAAATTGAAATAATAATAGCAGAACAAGTCTGTGAAACAGGAATTGGAAAAGCAATAATGGACAGACTAAGAAAAGCAGAATTTAATTGGCGACAAGATTAGTTTTAAATAAGATGAAAACAATCGTTTATTATTATTCCCGCAAAGGCAGTAACAGATTTTTAGCAAAAAAAATTGCAAACGATTTGAATTGCGAAATTGAAGAAATCAAACCACGCATAAACTATTTGGTTTTAATGCTGATAGGTTTAAATGTCGGTAATCATAAACTAAAAACCAAAGCAGAAGATTACGACAGAGTTATTCTTTGCGGACCCATCTGGATGGGGAAGTTGATTGCTCCGCTTAAAAATTTTGTAATAAAACACATTAAAAAAATAAATAATTTGATATTTATAACCTGTTGCGGAAGCACTTTTGAAGGGAAAGATGAAAAATTCGGGCATAATCTGGTATTTAAAGCACTTAAAAATCTTTCGGGTGAAAAATGCACACATTGTGAAGCATTCCCAATTAGCTTGGTTTTAACCGATGAGCAGAAAAAAGACCCCGATACCGATATGAAAAATCATTTGAATAATGAGAACTTTAAAGGAGAGATTTTACGTATCTACAATGATCTAATTCTTAAGATAAATGAAACAGAATAAATCAAATTATTATTTCACAACAATTCTTCTAATTCATATTCTTGTCTATTTTTTCAAAATTGACAGAGATGTCTTTGTATTACAGGAATTTTATTCTCGTCCTGATCAAACCTATACCGAGCAGCCGTTTTTACGAAATAGTTCAAATTTATCCCGCATGAATTCAATTTTTTCTAATATTTCGAAACCTTGTGAAGTAAAGAACAATTGCCTGGAAAACAATGCAATTTGGAATTCCATTCTTCTTTCGTATAATGTGCGGATACATCATTTGCTGAAACATAGTGAACCCTGTTTTCCGCAAACCGATAGAATTATTTATGTTGTCCATAGAAAAAATATCTTTCATAAATCCTCAAAAGATGAAGAGTCGGGAAACTGATTAGTTTCATGAACATCAAATTTTTTCTTACAACTACTTCAAATTTTAGAGGATACCAAAATGAGAATTAATAAAAATGTAAATGATTCAGTATCAAAATCTAATAAGCCAAAAACAATACGTTCCAGGATTATAAAATATCTGTTTGTCTTTTTAGGTTCAGCTGCTTTATTGGTTTTAACATTTATCACGTGGATATATCTCTCCCTTATTGCAGGTCCGGACCCTTTTGAGGTTAATGATTTCCACCCGTTCAAATCTCCAAAAGCAAAAAAAGAATATTTGGCCTTCGAAGAAAAAATGATTAAAAATTGGCCGGTATTTTCTGAAGAGAAGACTGTTACAACATCGTTTGGTAATACTTTCATGCGAATCAGCGGGCCTGTTGATGCTCCCCCTTTGGTACTATTACCCGGCGGAGGTTCCAACTCGTTGATATGGCATGCAAATATCAAGGCATTTTCAGAAGAATATCGAACATATACACTCGATAATATTTATGATTGGGGAAGAAGCGTTTATATTCGCAAAATTGAAAATGGACAGGACTTTGCGTTTTGGCTTGATGAGTTGTTTGATTCACTGGAACTTGACAATAATATTCGTATGGCCGGGTATTCATACGGCGGTTGGGTTACAAGCCAGTATGCGCTAAATTATCCGGAACGTCTGAGTCATGTTGTCCTGATTGCACCTGCTTGGACAATTTTAGATGTCCAAAATGAATGGCTTCTGCGGACGGCAAAATCTTTACTGCCTATTCGTTTCTTTAAGAAAAAGATTATGTACTGGGTATGGAGGGATCTTGCAAATATGGGCACGGCCGGTATAAAACGGGTTGAAGACCGGATAGATTATTATCAAATAGCAATGAAAAGTTTTAAACTCAAAACAGGTGTACAGCCTACCGTTCTTACTGACGATGAACTTCAAACATTTAAAGTACCGGTTCTTTATATCGTTGGAGAAAATGAAACGTGTTATGACGGTGAAAGTGCAATAAACCGCCTGCGTCAAACCGCTCCACAAATTGAAACATTGTATATTTATGATACAGGACATGATTTGATGTTTACACATACAGATATGGTAAATAACAGAATACTTGAATTTTTCAGGGAATGATCGGCAGCAGATCCATGGGATTTTTAAATTATTCCGGTTATTCCAAGATTATTATAAAGAACGCAACTAAGCGTATTAATAATCAGAAATGTCAGCTTGAAAAACTACAAGAGGCGGAAACCCTGTTAAAAAGATAGAAAAATGAACCAATCATGAAAAAATATTGCTTTTTAATTATTGGGATTCTGGTGTTATCCTTTACAATGAATGCACAGGAACAGGATACTGCAGGCAGTTCATATGAAGTGTACCTGTCTGAACAGAATAAATTGAATCAATCCCTTTCAACCTTCTTTAATGACAATTTTTACGAAATGTATTCTTTGAATGATAAGGAATTCATAAACGTCATTGACTCTTTGAGACGTAATTATAGTGACCTTTTGGAAAAGTTCGAAATTGAAAATCCTGAAATTGACAAATCAATCCTCTTCAATGAATCCAAAGAGATTCATTATTCATTCGATAACTTTATAGTTTTATATCCATACTATCACGAGAGGTTTACGGGGGAAGAAACGACCATTTATAAAAGACTTGAAAGGAATTATTCAGATTTCAATAACCCGGAACTGCTGAGCATCGAAACCTATGTTGATTACCTTAAAGCCTTCCTGTATGTTCAATCAAATATTGAATTACATAAAGAGGATTACAAAGGAGTCGACAATCAAAAACTGAATGCAACATGGAATCTGATTAACAAATATTTCGAAACCCCGACTGTAATGGATTATTTGAAATTTTACTATCTAAACCATCATATTGATAACTTTGGAATAAAAAACATTGACAATTTATACAAAGAATTCATCTCCAATTGTAAAGACACATCCTATGTGAATAAAATAACATCGTTATATACTGAAGAAGCGAATGGCAGAAAAGGGCACCTGATCAAAACATACAAAACGGTTGATAAGTACAATTTGGAAATTCATCTGTTTTTACCTGAAAATGACAATCAGCAAATAAAAAGATCCGTTATTGTTTTTTTTAGCGGAGGAAGCTGGTCTGAAGGGAAACCTGACTGGAACTTCAATGCCTGCCAAAACTACGCTAAAAAAGGCTGGGTTGGCGTAGCTGTGGAATACAGGTTGGCAGACAGGCACGGCACCCTTCCTTTCGAAGCAGTTATGGATGCGAAATCTGCAATTCGCTGGTTGAGAGAGAATGCCAATGAGTATAATATTGATCCCGACAGAATTATAGCCTCAGGCAACAGTGCCGGCGGGCATTTAGTCCTTGCTGCAGTACTGGTTGATAATTGGAATGAACAGTCCGACAATCTGGATATGAGTTGTATTCCCAATGTTCTCATGGTTAATTCCGGCGTGTATGATTTGACAGACGAAAACTCCTGGATTCGTGCAGGTTTGAGACGAAGAAATCTGGATGAAAATCTTGTTGATGAGATTTCACCAAACTATTTAGCCCCAAGAAAACTGCCACCAACACTCATAATACATGGTACAAATGACAGGAATGTTGCGTTTTCAACAGCAGAAGAATTTGTAAGTAAAATGAAACTTGACGGAAATGATATTGTATTTAAACCATTGGAAGAAGCCGGCCATTTTATTTGGTGGGGCGAATATGGGAAACGGGTTGCTGAAATACGAGAAGAATTTTTAAAAGACCTTGGATATGAGTAAAAATATTGCCGTCAAAAAGGAGTATGGCTTATTCGGTTACCAGGTGGTTGTATCCTGAGCCTGTCAAAGGGTTTAAACTAAATAATACAGTAAACAGTCTAATAAATAAAAGCCCCGTATTATCGGGGCTTTTTTGTTTGTGTAATATTTTAATACTTGTCCGGAAATCCGTTTCTGAATTTATTTGAGCAGGGCAGTTTTCTGTGTCTTTACAAAGGATCCGGCCTGCATCCGAACGATATAAATACCTGAGCTGTACGGGGTAGCATTCCAGACAACAGAATGATAGCCGGCAGGTGTATATTGGTTGATAAGCTCTTCCACAAGCCGGCCGGTGATGTCATAGACATTCAGGATGACGTGGGTTGGTTCCGGCAATGTGAATCCAAGAGTCGTGACAGGATTGAACGGATTGGGATAATTGGGATGCAAGGCAAAGGATTCTGCCTTTTCCACCGGTTGAACAGATGTAGGAAAATAATCGGGTAAACCGTTCAAAGCCAGATCCGCCACCAGTCCCACAACCGCTTTGGCCCGGTCATGAAAGACGGGCATGTCAAAAAAGTCGATCCGGTCGCTTCCCCGGCCGCCCATATTGGGATTCAGGACCAGATACGGGTTGGTGGTGTCCGGATTGTCGATTGTCTGGGTAAAGGAAATCGAAGGGACAGTCGTCTTATACAATTGCCCGTAAGCGGCGCAATTAACACATCTCGTGATGGATAGATCAATTGAACCGGTACTGATAACCGATTCCAGTCGTTCTAGAACGTGTTCCTGAACGGGCATGTGTTCGGGTTGTTCAACATACTGCGCATTGATTTCCTTCAGTCCCAGGGTATCAAAACCGATGGCTTCCACATCCACATTGAAGATTATGTGATCCATAAACGGATTCTCTGGCCATGCTGTTTTATAGAATGAGTTGGCATCTTGTGCTCCCCAGAGGGCAAACAGAACAGAGTAGGGTGTTTCAACATCTTTGAGGATACGGGCACATTCCAGAAGGGCGGCCACCCCGCTTGCATTCATATCCGCCGAAGGGTTCACAAGGGAAGGTGTGGCCCAGCACTCGATCCCGTTGTAAAAGGCCGTCATCATCACATAGGATTCAGGAAAGAGACTTCCTTCCTTAACAATCAGCAGGTCGTTGATATCCAAATCGTTTAAATCGACCGGGCGGGCTGTCACCGAATACCCGTATGATTCGAGAGTTTCCGTAAGATACTGCTCCGCCAGGGGAACATCATTTTCTTCCTTTACCGTCGTGGTAAAAATGTAATAGCGTTTTTCAATACGCTGTTCACTGCCTCCGATCATGGCCGTGGTGTCGCCGGAAAGTATCCGCACATGACGATCAAGGTTTTCATTGTTAACTGCATCCATTATATCGGCAACACTCGTAATGGATTCGAAATCAAAATTGGAATCAAAAAGATCCTGTACATAATTCCTGGTATAGCGAAGGGCTTCCACAGAGTGGATATGATCCCGTCCCCGGGCGAGAAGTATGGCAGTGACAATTTCCTGGGTGTCGCAGGGGGCCATTTCAAAAGGTCCTGCCCCAAAGAGAAACCACCGGTCTCCCGGATTTGCATCATCCCTGTCCAGCCAACCTTCTTCCGTAACCGGATCCCCGCTGAGATGAAAACGGGTTTCATTTCCCGTAACCGGATTGATCATGGGATCTCCGTTAAGGGTTAATCCCCGGATGAAATTATAGGCTTCCTCTTTTGTGTCAGGATGCGCAAAAAGTTGATGAACCTTAAATTTAACAAACCCGGAAAGCCCCGTTTCTTTCCATCCGTAACGGGGTCTACCGGACCAGGACGCTGTATCACCCGGACTTTCAACATGGGGTTTCTGAAGAAAAATAAAACCCACGGCCGGCGGTCTGTCCCCGTAATCTCTGTCAACAGGATTACCATTAAAACAATAAGCCATATTTAACAGTGTATCCACACCGGTATAGTCATCTAAGGCATTACCCAGATCCGGATCGCCCCAGATCCCGGCATACATATCCCTGTAATGATTATCCGATTTGTTTATTATCAGGGTTTTTATGAATAGAACATCTTTTAACGGATCGTTCCGGTCAAAACCAAAGAGTGTGGATTGGATTTCAATTTCCAAAGGAGTAGACATAAACTGACTTTCATGTGGTTTGGGGTTCATATCATTGTAAACACTCCAGAGCATCTGGTCGCCGGTAAACAAGGGATTTCCTTCACCGTCAGCCGGAGCTCCCTGTTCTGCAGGCCAGTTCAGGTAATCGGAGGAAAGACTGTCTCCCCGGTTGATTTTATACAGTTTGTATGAGGGATCTCCGGGATTCTGTGCCTGCCAGATGCAATGTTCCTGAGGATAATTGTCTGTTGGAACCACTTCCTGATTCAGGGTATCGTAATAGAGTATCTGTCCCGGAGTAAATTCTGTTGCGTATTCCGCTACAGCCGTACGGATTTCCTGACGGAATACCAGGGAATCTTTCTCTTTGACTTCACCGCAGATCACCCACAAACTGGAATTATAAACTGCAGATATACCCGAATCTTTCGGCCATTCCAGTCCCGAATTTTTTGTGAAATTGTAAGTAACCCAGTCCCCCGCATTGCTGGCCCAGCTGCTGATCCGGTTTCCGTCGAACTGCTGATAATCAATGGTGTAATTGTCTTTCCTGTCAGGATTTCCAATTATCCCGTCTTTTGTTCGTACCCCATAAGCTTTGGACAGGCATATAAATAATGACAGAATAATTAAAATGCCTGTTTTGAAAGCTTTATTCATGATAAACCTCTTGTTATCTTCTTTTTCAATGTAATTATTATCATAACATAAATCAAGACACGATTTATTATTAAAAAAAACAATAATATAAAATTCATTTATTTATATATGACAAAAAATAAATTTTAAAAAGTCAGGTTAGAATTCAATATCCAGACGCAAGCCCGGTATAAATGCCCTGTAATTCTTCTCTGGGGCGGACATGTTGGGCAGGAGGGTGGGTGACAGGGATACATTGCCGATTGAAGAATTCCCTGTTAGATTATTTTCTTTGTCCGGTATGACAATTTTCCTGGTTAACCAGAATCCGGCTGCACCTCCGCTCATGATCAGCAGTTGCATCCCGGTTGCGGTATCAATATCAAGAATCGCCCCGATACCCAGGTTAAAAAGAATGCCCGAACCGGTTCCAAGAGCCATGAGAAAGGCATTGCCAAAACTGTAATCGTCACCGTCAATATATCTGTCCATAAGAACCGTTCCGCCGATAGCTCCGGCTGTTGTAAAAATTCGGGGTCCATAACTGTCCATATTGATACCCACCAGATCCGCCAGAATGAATCCGTACAACATGCCCAGTCCGGATCCCTGGGCCAGCATCAGTGCATCGCCGAAACTGTAATTTCTGTCACCAAAAAATGTGTGTCCGACCCAGAAGCCCAGGGGATAAGAAATCATGTCCAGTAAAGCCTGCCGCTGTTTCCAGGCAATCAGATCGTCCTCTCCCAATTCGTGATAATTTCCAAAATCATCGTAATAAAATGTTTCAGGTTCCTCTTCAAAAATATTGTGGATCTGAGTCAGAGTAAACCATGACAGGGAACCCCAAAGCGTGAGTGACCAGGCCTGTCCGTTTGTCGGTTCCAGTTTACGGTATAACCAGTCGCCTGCAACGATGCCTGCAGGAACGGAGACCATGAGAATAGAAATAGCTTCTTTATTGTCATTATCCCAGATTTTAAAAAGTTCATTCACACTCCAGCCCGTAAGGAATCCTACACCGGATCCGGTGCGCATCATCTGGGCCCGTGCATGTGGGATATTCATGTTTTTTGTGTATCTGTGAGTAAAATAGAAACCACCGGCAAAACTCATCAATTCCACGCCAACCGTCCATTTGGTATCATCAGCTCCCAAAACATAGGGGATTCCCCAGCCATAAAGACCTGCTCCCCAGGCTATATTCTGAAGAACCAGAGGCCAACGACCGCTTTGATCCAGCCGCTTCGGCAGGGAAGCCAGCACTTCGTTTTTCAGAGATAATATCTGATCTGTTGTTAGCCCCAGTTCAGCTTCCAGTGTTTTCAGTAATGCTGTCTCTTCTTCACTCATCGCACCATCTTTTAACGCAGTCTTCAATATCTGGCGATAAAGATATGAACGGTCAACCGTTTGGATTTTAAGTTTTGGACCACTATCTTCTACGTCTGAATCCTGTGCCGGTGTTCCTGCTGTGCTTAATATCTCTATATTTGTTTTATCCTCTTCATTTCCCGCTTTAACACCACCGAACAGAACCCTGGACAAGGTAAACGAAAAAAAAGCAATAAACATAAGAACCTTATAAACATGATTCATATGACCTCCCCCAAAGAATAGCCCATGGTAGCTATTGATTTGATATTTAAGCATAATATAGTATACCGTAGTATTTGACTAAATTCAAGATACATCAATGAAAAGGATGAATTGCTTTCTGAAAATACCATTAGTAAATCTGGGAGATTATATGAATATTTGTTTTTTAAATAATATATTTTTAATACAAAAAAACAAATCTTGACATTGGGGTGTTGTCTGTCTAACATTCTATGTTAATCCCATCATATAAAGGGTATTTTCATAATGAGGAATAGGGAAAAACGGATAATTACTAAATTATCCGGGATGAGCAGTTTGAAAATAATAAAAATTTTGATCTCTGTTGTTATGATGAATATTGCAGCCGGTCTTTATGCGGATATTTTACATCAATATCCCTTTTCCACGGACAGCTCACATCTGACAATCTGGAACGGAACCGAGTATGTGCCGTTTTTTATCAAAGGTATTAATATGGGAGTGGCAGTGCCTGGGACTTTCCCAGGTGAAATGGCGGCAACGCGAAATGATTATGACCGGTGGTTCCGGCAGATAAAAGATGCGGGTTTCAACTGTATCAGGCTCTATACGCTACATTATCCGCGGTTTTATGAAGCGCTGTATGATTACAATCAGGCCAATCCTCAAAATCCTCTGTTTTTTTTTCATGGAGTATGGCTTGAAGAGGAATTATCCGGTTATGATCATGATCTTTATTTTCTCACAGAATCCTTCCGTCAGGAAATTGAGGATAATATCGATTGTGTTCACGGGAATAAAACCATAGCCCAGCGTCTGGGAAAGGCCTATGGGACATACTCTGTGGATGTTTCGCCCTGGTGTATCGGCTATATTATCGGCCGTGAAGTCTATGGCATTGAAGTTCTGACGACGAATGACAATCATCCGACTGATAATCAATATGCGGGTAATCATTTTTCAATTTCCGATGCTACTGCAGCCGAGGTCTGGTTTACCCGGAAGCTGGATCATACTGTTCATTATGAACAGACGAATTATAACACCCAACGGCCGGTTAGTAACTCAAGCTGGCCTACACTGGATCCCATGCGCCACCCTGAAGAGGTATTTGCAGATGAGGATACTGCCAGTGTGAACCTCTCGAAAATTGAACTCACCAATGCGCCTGCCGGACTCTTTATCAGTTATCATGCCTATCCCTATTATCCCGGTTTTGTCAGTGAACAGTCATCTTATCTTGTGTATTATGATGATTATGGTCCGAACAGCTACCTTGGTTATTTGAATGATCTGAAATCACATTATAAGAATTTGCCCCTGATTATTGCAGAATACGGTGTTCCTTCAAGCTGGACAATTGCCCATTTTGCATCCTCAGGCATGAATCACGGGGGGTTTGATGAATATAATCAGGGATTGACAAACCTGAGACTTCTTGAAACTGTCAGAAAAAGCGGAAGCGGGGGAGGAATACAATTTGCCTGGATTGATGAGTGGTTCAAAAGGACATGGATTACTGATCCTATAGATTATATCGCAGACAGCAGGATTTTGTGGCATAATATGGCCGCTGCCGAACAGAATTACGGTCTAATCGGTTATCAGGAAACTCTTCAAAAAGATACGCTGGAGAGCTATAATCCATCTTCAGAAATCCGATATATTCATGCTGAAGTCAATTATTCATATTTTGAATTAGAGATTGGACTGAAAAATCCTATGGATTTACCCGGAGAAATGTGGATTGCTCTGGATACATATGATGAAAACCTGGGAGAGTCAAAACTCCCTTCCGGTGAAACAATACCCTCAAGGTCCGAATTTGCCCTGACCATCACGAATTATTCCGCAACGCTTTATGTTACGGAAGCTTATGATATCTTCGGGATCTGGCACAATTTTTCCGGTCCCAATCAGCTTTTCAGATCTGTTCCCACGGACGGAGCACCATGGGAAATTGTCCGTGTCAGGAACAATTCCTTTCATTCCGATGTGCAGTATATCGGACAGTTGAATGTGAATTATAGTTTTCAACCCCCTTCCTCTACAGACGGAGTTGTGATTTCTGATGATAAAATTAAAATCCGCATTCCCTGGTTTTATTTGAATGTTGTTGCTCCAAATCAAATGCGTGTTTTCCATGATGACCGGAGCACACCGGAAAAAGAAGACATAATCTCCGACGGTTTTGCCGTATCGGTTTTGTATAAAGATCAATGGTTTGTTCCGTCAGAAAGATATGTATGGAATGAATGGCATCGGGTAACTAATCCATCCGGACTCGAATATCTGAAGTCATCCTATTATGTAATGAAGGATAACCTTAATAAATTTAATACGCCGGCTATTGCAGTTAGGGACACTTTTTATTTTCATGGCACACAGTACCCGTTTAATGTAGGTGCTGAAAAGGGATTGCTGGCCAATGATTTTGATATTGATGGTGATTACAGGATCAGTCTGGTTTCCAAACCCCCGTTAAATGGTGAGTTTTTTCTGAACAATGACGGATCCTTTTCCTATTATCCCAAAGCAGGGTTCACCGGTTATGATTCATTAAGCTATTATGTATATGACGGGTATGATCTTTCCACACCCAATGTGGTTGTTATATATTCTGATGAAATAATTTCCGATATTCATGGAAATGATTTACCCGTCACATTCAGCCTATCACCCAATTATCCCAATCCGTTTAATTCTTCAACGACCATCGAATATACGCTGGCTGACCAGGCTTTTGTTGAAATTAAAATTTACAACACACTTGGCAATGAGATTTCCACATTAATCAGAGAAAATAAAACACCCGGTACCCACACGATTCAGTTTCATGGTTCATCTCTGTCCAGCGGGATATATTATTGCATTCTTACAGCAAACAATCAGGTTGTGGGAAAAAACAAAATGGTTTTGATTAAATAAACAGAAACCTAAATAAATTTTCGATATAATCTGCTTTTTTTATAATTCATCAGCTCATAAATTATTTATCATATGGATTAAATAAATTTGAACAGATCACCAGAGAGGAGATATATGAAATCTGTATTAATTGTGGTAACTATATTGTTGTGCATGATGATTTCACTCACGGCCCAGACTTCAGTTAAATCATTCCCTTTAAACTTATCTCAGGGTGAAGAGCTGCTTCAGATTGCTGCCCGGAAGGACGGATTTGCTGCACTCACGGTATATATGAAAACCGATCCGGCTCATAAAAAATACTATGTCCTGATTAATGAAACCCGTCAAGGACCTTATCATGAAGTCATTGATCTCCAGACCGGTTTTCAAACCGATGATTTTTTTTACGCTGCACGGACAGACACGAACTGGTATGTTTATGAGGGGGAAAAAAAATACGGTCCTTTTTTAAAAGTTTCCAAACTCCGGGCCGGTGATATTAACCATCGTTGCATGTTTTTAGCTGCCAAGAGTAAATCCAGCCAGTTGTTATACAATCGTGAACAGGTTATGGGTGGTCATGAAATACTGAGCGATTGTTATGACTATGAATTATCTGCCAATGGCCAGAATGCTATTTTTTACATGAATGGCCTGATGGCAGATTATATTTTACGTAAAGATGAAAAAACGTATGGCTCTTACGGCCTGGTCGATAAAATGAAAATCAGCAATGATGGGAAGGATGTTGCATTTTTTTGTGAGATTAATCCTATGGAACAGATTTCACAAAGCCTGAAAGGCAGGAAAAAGCTCTATACCGGATTTGTAGATTACTTTTATCCGTACATTTCCGATACTTATTATGCAAAAGACAGCTTTGGTACTTTTATGACACCGGGGGATTGTGATTTTAGAAGGGATGAAGATTATCCGGTTTATTTCTATTCATTTCAGGATACAAACGGTGTTTGGAAATTGTTTCAGAAAGACCAGGATTTGGAGGTGAAAGAACGTGATATTATTCTTGTTAAGGCCCTTTCGGACGGAGGTCTTGCCTATGCTGCCAAACCTGCAGGTTTTTCATCGAATATATCAGATACGTCACAATTTTATGTTTATGTAGCCCGTTATCCTGTTGGCGGACCATACAGGGAGGTGCGTCAGATTATCCCGTCGGAAAATGCATCATCCCTTGCAGTGGAAGCACGTACTGATAAAGGCTGGTATCTGATCCTCCCTGTTGGCGGTATAGGTCCCTTCGAGGATATAAAACCAGCAACATTTCTGGGGGAGAGTGCCGTAGCCTTTAAAGTAAAAAATGAAGGTGAATGGCAATCACTGCTTATGAACCCTGCAGGCGTGAATATTGGCTGTCTCCTGAAAAATGGTGAAAAAGCAGTGGGAGCAGCCTTTTTTTCCGGAGGGAATATTAATATTTATATGCAATGACCAATTGGGTCTTTTTTTTTATGTAAAATCTATGAAGATACTTAATGTGTCTTCTGAAAAAAAATATTCATAATCTTGATAATCATAAACTAATCACATGACATGACCAATTATGAACAATCTTTGATCTTGATTCCTTTATATGCATTTAGAGGGCGGGAATATGAAATTTTCAAATGAAATATTAAAAAAATTCATTTATTACACTGTTTATTTTGTTATTACCAACATAACTTTAATTGTTTAATAATTTCTATACAATTTAAAATAATTATGAGGTACTTTGTTAGCCGGTTTTCATTTGAATTAATTGTTGAATTCGGATTTCAAAAAATAGAATTCTAACTTTTCACACTTTTTAAGCTGTAGTTTTTTTCGCAGGCGGTATCGGATTGTTTCAACTGTTCTAAGACTGCGACCGGTTTGTTTTGCAATCTGTCTGTTGTTATATCCCCCCCGGAGATAGCAGCAGAGTTTGAATTCCATCTGAGTCAGATCAGGAAAGGTATGAGCCAGATTCTGAACAAATTCTGAATGGTGAAAACTAAAGTTTTCAAAAAAGGCCGGCCAGATATCTTGATGAAGTATTTGCATGATTTAAAATAGAGGATCTTTATTTAAAAAAGGGTACTACAAAAGTACGCAAAGTATCTTTTTGAAATAATTTCTACGGGATGATTTATAACTGTTGGATGAATTTATAAAAATTCATTGTTTCCGGAATACTCAATTTTTTCTTTAAGCGGTAACGGCTGGTCTGGATGGCCCGTATGGTCAGAGCGGTGAGTGAGGCAATTTCCTTCGTATCCAGATTCATCCGGTGGTAGGCGCAGATTTTCAGTTCGTTAATGGTCAGTGAGGGGTGAACGGTTTTAAGACGATCAAAAAATCCCGGGTAGATATTGATAAATTGTTTTTCAAACTGTTCCCAGGATGTGTCATTCTGAAGAAAATAATTGATGGATCGTACGGCTTTACGAATGATTTGAGACGGATTATCTCTGTTTCTCTCCGCCTGTTTAATCAGTTCATTTTTCAAATTGTCTAAAAACGAATTCTGCTGTTCAATAAGTGCAGCTTTGCAGACAAGTTCACGGTTTGCCTGCTCTTTCTTCATGGCTTCTATCTGCAGTTCCCGTGTGTGAATTTTTTCCTTTTGTTCCAGAATTTTACGATGAACAAACTGGTGGTTACGGTAACGGTTATACAAAAACCAGAGCATGATTACTAAAAATAAACCAGCCATTATGGCACTATTTCGAATCAGGTGAGAATTTCTTAATTCCAGCTCTTTTGTGGTCAGCCGATGCTGATAATCCAGAAGGAGATTCTGTATGTCCATTCGGTGAATCTGTGTGGAAATTTCTGATTTATACCGCTCTTCCAGCAACTGATTTAACTGCTTTTGGTGCTCAAGAATCCGATGAGTTTCACCGGTAGATTCATAAATCCGGATGAACTTTTTCTGGATTTGGATTTGATCATCAATCAGGCCATCCCCAAGGGCAAGACCGTATACATGATCTAAAATAACCAGTGCTGAATCCAGGGTATTAATAGAAAAATACTGGTCTGCCATTTGCTGGTAAATGTTAATAAGATAAAAGAGATGGTTAATTTTCAGAAAGCTGTTTTCTGCCTGTTTCAGTTGTCGGATCGCTTCCAGAGTATCGCCCTGTTCCAGCAGGATTAATGCGGATTTTTCCCGGATGAGTCCTATAACCTCATGGCTTTCCTTCGTAATTTTAACATCCATTGTTTTATCGAAATAGAAAAGGGCGGAATCTTTCTGTCCTATACTGTGATAAAAATCACCGATATACTTATAAGAATGAGCTAAAAGATATGGAACATCCAGTTTATCCCGGGCAATATTCAGCGATTCTCTGAAGTAAGCCAGGGCTGTATCAGGATTTCCCATGGCTTTTTCCACCAGTCCAAAATTGTTGATTGTCGTGTATGTCCCGGCCCAATTTCCCTCATCTCTGAAGAGTTCACCGGCTTTTTGATACTTTTCTGTCGCTTTTTCATATTCTCCCTGCCGGTAGTAAAGATTACCGATATCAATATACAGATATCCACATCGTGGGTGCAGACCGATTTTACTCAGCATATCTGCCGCATCCAGATAGAAAGCCAGAGCCTGAGTCAAAAAACCCTGTTTGTCCAGGATATAACCAATTTGCAGGGTTGTAAAAGCACGTATAGTGTCCGGGACATCTTCCCTTGAGAGGTTAAGTATTTCAAATCCCAGTTGCAGGGATTTTTGAGGATTTGAATTTATATTAGCCATGAGAGAATCATGTATTGTTACAGCCGGAAACAGATTATTTGAATATAAGGTTGTCGGCAGTGAGAAGATGATCAGGAAAATAAATATAACATGAAAACAGGATAGCAGTTTTCCCTGACGAATGTGTTTCCCGAATTTCATGTGATTATTCATTTAACTTAAATATAAATAATGAGCTACAAAATTCTCACTTTTTTGTTTTTTCTTTGAGGATAATTGATTGCATTTAATACTATGAGTGAACTCATTTCTTTTTCTTGCCGATTATTTTTACGTGGTGACTTAAATGATTGTCTGGCTTGAATTGATATTGGTTAACAGGATTATTCGGTGAATATAAGACGAATTATAAAAACTGAATATATTCTGTAGGTTATGGAGAATTATGGTTTATCCCCCAACTTTCCTCCGCTACATAAACTGGACGATCAGATGATTCGCATAACCCGGGACAAAGGGTTGATCCGGGACGAACTGACTCTCTATGAAAATCTGGGAATCCTTCTACAAGATTTTTAAATTCTCAAATACTTGGAGCTCCATGTCTGATTTAACAATAATCCATGCAATACTCAACAGGAAGCCGGTGACAATTGAAGTCAGGGATGGTTTATTCTCGGAAATCCGGCCGGAAATGGGGAAGAATGAAGCTAGCAACCCCAAAATTCCCGTTCTGGATGCTGATGGGAAGGCAATTTTACCTGCCTTTTACAATACCCATACTCATGCGGGGATGAGCCTTTTGCGGGGATATGCTGATGACAAGGAATTGTATGACTGGCTCAACAATTATATCTGGCCTATAGAAGCAAAGCTGACTGGAGAAGATATTTATATTGGAGCTCGTCTTGCAGCGGTGGAGATGATCCGGAGCGGCACGGTTTTTTTCAACGATATGTACTGGCATCCCCGGGAAACCATCCGTGCTGTGGAATCTCTTGGTATGCGGGCGTGTGTGGGACAGGCAATTCTGGATGCTTTCGATACGGAGCAGGGCAAACGGCAGTTTAAAGAAGCAGAAGAGCTTTTGCAGAACCGGCACGCCTTCAGTTCAAAAATTCAGTTTAACATCAATCCCCATTCCGTATACACGGTCCGGAAACAGGGATTGCAGTGGGCGGCTGAATTTGCGGCAAGCCATGATATTCCCCTGCATATTCATGTATCAGAATCACAGATAGAGGTGGCGGCCTGTTTGGCTGAAAATGGATGCCGGCCGGTTGAATGGCTGGAGCAGTGCGGGGTTTTTCAGGCCCGGGTAATTGCGGCTCATGGGATACATGTAACGAATCATGAACTGAAGATTATGGCAAAGAATGATGTGATTATCGCACATAATCCTTCCTCGAATCACAAACTGGTATCCGGTGTTTTTCCTTATCACCGTTATAAAAAAGCAGGAATTCCCGTCACTTTGGGAACGGACAGCAGTTCATCCAACAACAATCTGAGCATGATGGAATCTATGAAAATGACAGCTCTCAATGCCAAAATGGCCTCCGGGGATCCGAAAGAGTGTTCCGCAGAAGAAGTATGGCAACTGGCTACGGAGGCAGGGGCAAAGGCCTTCCGCATAAACGGGGGGAAAATTGAAACGGGGGCCGTAGCAGATTTCATTCTTGTGAATACAGACCATCCTGCGCTGGTACCCGGATATAATCTGATCTCGGATATGGTGTACAGTGCCGATTCATCTGTAATCGATACAGTGATTTGTGGCGGGGATATTCTCATGCAGGACAGGCAAATTCCCGGTGAAAAAGAAATAATTGAAGAAGCCCGACGGGCAGTAAGAAGGTTGACAAGTAGCGAGTTGTGAGTAGCGAGGGACGAGGTGCGAGTCGAAAGTCAGTATTGAGTCTTGTTTAATCCGTCCACATTGATTCGGATACTACCCAATAATAAAATGAGAATAAAACGTAGATATGATATAGGAGTTTGTGTATGTAAGCTCCCCCACCCCGGGGGAAATATACGGTCAGAGATTGAACTTGTCAAACAAATATTATTATTAATATATCGCTCTCATGTTATAAACAGGAATAAGTGTGGTTTCTGAGCGTATCAAAGCAACAAGCCAACTCAGCACTCAGCACTCAGAACTGGCTACCGGCTACTAACATTAATATCGAGGTTTAACCTGCTTTCCCTGCCTTAACTTTTCTTTAACCTTTCCCCAGGCGTCCAATCACCAGCATTTCAAAATCTTTTGTTGTAAGGGGATCATTCCGGCTGAATGCACCTAAATTTGCCGCATAGATATCAATCGATTTAAAATTCAGGGATTTGAGAAGCCAGGTGATCTCACTGGGAATATAAAACCTCTCGTTGCATGAAATTTCATGTTTGTTGCCGTCATCATCCTCAAATACCGTGATGTTATGATCCCGGAAGGTCATAATATCAAAGGTATTGTCATGATAGGTTGCGACAGCATCTTTTGCATCTTCATTGTAAAACTCCTGTAGGGAATTAAAGATGGGAAAGAGTCCGTTCAGAGTTGTAAAGATAAATTTACCATCCGGTTTTAAAGTGTTTGCGGCACTTTTCAGGATTTCAAAATTCATTTCATCCGTTTCCATGAGTGGAAAGCCCCCTTCACAAAGCATGATGGCCAGATCAAATTCTGCAGTAAAGGGAAGATACCGGGCATCTGCCTGTCGGAAATCAATTTCCAGACCTTCCTGAGCTGCTTTTTCCTGTGCCCGTTTCAACTGTGCTTCTGAGAGATCAATCCCTGTGACCGTGTAGCCCCGTTTTGTAAGTTCAATGCTATGACGCCCCGTACCGCATCCGATATCCAGAATGCGGAGACTTTTATTATGACCGGCTTCATCCTCAAGAAAGTCACATTCACCCTGTGTTCCCCGTGTGAAGGATTCATTATCATATTTTTTTGCATAATTTGCAAAAAGTTCTTCATACCATTGCTTCATTTTGAATTCCTTGTTTTTTAAATAAACGTTTTCTTTGAAAGATAATAACTGTCAGTGTTACCGAAAGATATAACAAAGAAAGCAGTGTAAAAGCGGTCTGGTTGCCTCCCGGTACCTGTTCGATGGGCGGGAAAAGAGAAAGGGATGTGTTGACAGATGTGTGAAAAAGGAGAGCTGTAAACAGATTCCTGCCTGAAGAAAGATAAAACACGGTCATGATTACACTGAAACAGAGTGTCAAAATCATAAAAACCCCAAAATTCATATAGGTTTGGCTTAGGGATGAGATGTAGAAAAGAGGCAGATGCCAGATCCCCCAGATCAATCCCAGAACCAGGGCGGATATAAAGGGCGTCCGTCTCATCATAAGTCGGGGCAGTGCAAATCCCCGCCACCCGAATTCCTCCTGGACAGAACCTCCCAGAAAGAACATGAAGAAAAACATGGGAAGAATCAAAAGGGGTTGGGATATAAGAGATTCATCCGGATGGTAATGATTGAGGGACATATTCCAGCGCATGGCGATTCCTGCTAAAACGATGGGTAATAGAATGATAACCAGCCAGTTCCAAAGTGAGAGCCGAAGGTTAAATCCGGACCGTACGAGTTTTTTTATACCTTTCCAGCCGTCACTTTTTCCCGAAAGCCATAATGCAGATACAAGGGGACCGTGAGCACCGATCCCCACCAGAATTATTTTCTTAAATGGCAGGATCAGAATGTCTGCGGAAGCAAGTACGGCAAGCAGCCAGAAAAACCAGGTGAAGGTAAATGTTATTAAAAAAAAGCGGGTAAGTGTGCCTGATGCTTTACAATTCATAATTGATTTATCCCAATTCAAAACTTGTAATACCATAGAGCTTATTCAGAGGAAGTTGTGGGGCATGACCGGTGTACATGCGGGCAGTTTCAAACACGAAGGACATCTTATATTTATTAACCAGGGCAAGGGCCTCCGGATTCAATTCAGGGATATCCAGATAGAGCGGTTCACCGGATTTAACACCGGTTTTCAGAGCCCCAAAAAGAGTCTCGGCAAGTTCAGAATTATCTGCAAATAACGGACCTATTTTATAACCCGACCGGCAGACCCGTATCATACCGTATCCGGATAATTTTCCTTTTTCCAGAATACCCAGGACCAGACTTTCGGGCTGATGGAGCCATGCTTTCAGAAATTCCGTTCTTCTGTCCGGGAAAAAAGGCCTGTCATACAATTCTGTAATTTCGAAAGGCAGATCACACAAAGAGATGATATCTGTGTTTTTCGGTGAGTTACCTCCTGTCAGTCCTTTGTAACGCATATTACGGTGTGCAATTTTAAAACCGGATTTTTTGTAATTTTCCTGTTGGGCTGCAACACCGTCAAGTCCGATATTCCTTCCGGATAAATAATTAAAACCTGTTGTGCCGATTTGTATTCCGTAATTATGTCCGCGGAACTCAGGTTTCACAATATAAAAACCAAGAAAGCCGAACGTTTTTCCGTATCTGACGGCGGAAACGGTTGAAACCGGTTTACCGTTAAGTTCTCCAATAAAAAATCCTTCAGGATCTGCGGCATAAAAGCAGTCTGCATCATACAAACCGGGATTCCATCCCTCGGCTGCCGCCCAATCCACAGCCAGATCCACGTCTTTACGTGTCATGGTTCTGATATTGAAATCTTCCTGCACTTTTATCTTCTTTCCTTTGCAGTTTATCTGAATTTACCTAATGAACCTGAAACGCAGTTATAATAATAATGCAGTTATAATAATATAATTACAGTTCAACAAAAGTGATACCGGGGTTTTTTCGATCGGTTTTCTCTTTTTCTTTCAGGATATGATATTGGTTAGTCAGTTCCAGGCTCTTGGGGTTGGAAATTGAAAAATCCTCTCCCGGAATAAAAGCTTTAATTCTTCCCTCAGTCAATTTTTGCCGGAGATATTTTCGGCAGGCATCCCGGATAGTACCTCCATATCCGGAAGAACCATAGCCGTGAATAATACGAATCACTTTTATTCCTCCGCTCCGGGCGAAATTCAGTTCACGATCCAGCTTTGCCAACGCTTCTTCAGCCGTTGGTTTTCCTGTTTCTAAATTGATGGTTTTTATTTGTAAGGATTTTACATTATCCACAGATCCGGACTGTTGTGTATTGCAGTAGGGGCATACCGATGTACTCTTCGGTAAAGGATTACCGCAGAGTGAACATGTTTTCATACATGTAATTTAGTGGAAAAATTGAAAGATGTCACCTCGATACATCCGTCCACCCACTATTGTGCGAAGCGGACACTCAGTGACCGGGCTGGAAGGGTGAAGCGGCTACCATACAGACGGAAAATCTTGTGTCTCTACCGGGTATGTACAAAACCATTTGCCCTTAAACGATGATTTATTAAATTCCTTGTCCAATAATAAGCATTGTTTAACATTTGAGAGGAAGAAACATGTGGCATTTGAAAACGGAAGACGGTAGTACCGGCAGGCTTCTTCAACTGGTATTCGGTTATTTTTTCTTTTATATCATAACCGGACTGAGTGTGAAATACTTTCAGGATATTGCCGGTATGCACAGTATGGAATATCTTGTTTACAGTACCGCAAGTTCAACACTGCTTGCAACGACAGTTGTACTTGTCCTGAGATGGTATAAACTCCAGTCTGTCAGACTTACAAAAATCGGATCGGTAACTTTTCCTTCCGAACTGTATTACATTATTCCATCCGGCGTTATGACGGCTGTTGTCGTTCCTACAACCACACTTCTTTACAGTTTTGATGGAATTTCCGTCATGGTGGCCATGACCATTATGCGGGGGTCGGTGATTATTATCGGCCGGATTGTGGATGCCATTCAGATCAAACAGGGAATTTTAAATAAAAAGGTCTATCTTGAAGAAAACATGGGTGTGATCTTTGCAATTCTCGCTGTGAGTCTGAAAGTTGTAACAGGTGGCCGGGACGGCGGTGCCAATCCGCTCACCAGTATCCCGGTTATGGTAATTTTTACAAGTTATATCGTTGCGTATGCGATCCGTATATATATCATGAACTTTTATAAGAATACACGGCCAAAACAGAGTAAGGTGGATAACAATAAGGCTTTCTTTGCAATAGAACAGTTTGCTTCAACCATCACCATCTGGCTTGTTGCGCTGATTATTCTTATTTTTGCGATTCGTACGGATGCTGTAGGAACACGTATAACGCCTTATGTTAACTCATTTACAAATCCTGTTTCAGGCTTCGGTTGGACAATGTTCTGGGGAACTGCATTTGGTATTGTGGCGTTCTTTTCTGTCTTTCTGTTTATGTTCAAAGGCCGTACGGCTACTTTTGCCGGCCTGGTAAACAGGCTGACATCCCTGATTGCCGGAACAACATCTACGCTGCTTTTTGCACTGATCTGGGGCGGCAGATGGCCGGCACTTGTAGACTGGATCAGTCTTTTTCTGATCTTTGTGGCTGTGGCATTTTTAACGAAAGCTGAGAAAAAGAGAACCCTTGAATTGAAGATTAAACACGAAATATGAGGTGTATTGTGAAAAAACACTTTGATATAATTATTTTAATGGGGCGTCCCGCTTCGGGAAAATCAGAAGTGATCGATTTTCTGAAAAAAACACCCGTCCCTGAACGAATTGAACGTTTTCATATTTCAGAATTTGAGGAAATAGATGATTTTCCCATGCTGTGGGTCTGGTTTGAAGAGGATGCGATCCGGGAAAAAATCCTGAAAAAACCCCGTATCCAAAGTGACAAAGACGGATATTTTCTCCATCAGTATCAATGGGATCTCCTGATTGAACGGATTTCGCTTGAATATGACAAACGGCTGAGAGATAGAAACTATCATGACAAAATGACTACAGTTATTGAATTCAGCCGGGGTTCCGAACACGGCGGTTATCAGTCCGCTTTCCAGCACCTGTCAGAAAAGATTCTTGAGAAAGCAGCCATTCTCTATATTGATGTTCCTTTTGAGGAATCCCTGCGGAAAAACCGGAAGCGCTTCAACCCGGATCGGCCTGATTCCATTCTGGAACACGGACTCCCGGATGAAAAATTGAAAAAGATGTATTACGAAGTGGACTGGGAAACGTTTAAAGGTGACGATCCGGAATTTATCCATGTCCGTGGTCATAAAGTCCCTTATGTGGTTTTCCACAATATGCCATCCCAGACCGATGATCCCAAACTGCTTGGACCGGCATTGGATCAATTATTTACCAAACTGTGGGAGATTAAGGTAGCCGGTAGCCAGTAGCCGGTAGCCGGTAGTCAGTAGATTAGTTTTGTGGGTTATTTGTTGGTTTTGTGTTTTGGCTTTAATTTAATTAAGCAGTTATTAATTTTTATATAATGTGAATATTGTCAGTTACTTTGATCTTTATGTCTGGCTTAACGTTGTTATCCTTATGTATAAATAACCCAAAAACACCTTTTCTTATAATCAATCAGGGATCTCGTGAAGAAAGACGTTATGATTTCATGTTATTAAAGGATTTTGGATTTAATAAAATTAATTAATCAACAATATTGATGGAAAAATTATCCGGATAAGTAAAATACTGTCAGCCTTTAAAAAAGCATTACAACGATAACATTCCTGACGTACATATCAATCTACTGGCTACTGGCTACTGGCTACCGATATCGAATTTCTTCTTCAAATACGCCCACACATCTTTATCAGTCTGAATGGTAAATTCCGTAAATTCATCCTCATGGCTTTGACTCAGAATCCTGGTATGATTGTGAAGGGCGGCAATGGTTTCCCCGTCACGGTGGGGAATGCGGATTATTTTTATAAGGGACGATTCATCCATACGGTCCTGAATGGTTTTTATTAACCGGTCCAGTCCAATTTCCTCTCTGGCAGAGATCCATACAGCTTCGGGAAATTCACGCTTGATCAGTGTGACATTCATCTCTTTCGGAACTATATCGGCTTTATTAAAAACGGTTAAGAATTTTATATCGGGAATTTTAAAATCATTCAAAACTTCATCAATGGTAGAAAGATGCTGCCTGAAATCAGGATCAGAAATATCTGCAAGTTTTATCAGCAAATCCGCTGATTCTGCTTCTTTCAGAGTGCTTCTGAATGAGGCCACAAGCTGATGGGGAAGTTTTTGTATGAAACCGACTGTATCGCTGAGATAGACAGAACGTCCATTCGGCATTTTCAGCTTCCGGACTGTTGTATCAAGAGTTTTGAACAGTTTATCTTCTACGTCAACACCGGCTTTGGTAAGAGCATTCATAAGTGTAGATTTTCCGGAATTGGTATATCCAACCAGCGCCACATTGAAAAATTCATGTCGGAACTTGCGCTGGGTGGTACGCTGAAGGGCAATTTTTTCCAGTTCGTGCTTCAGTTTTTGAATCCGGTCCCGAAGCAGCCTGCGGTCAATTTCAATTTGAGTCTCACCCGGTCCGCCCCGTGTCCCGATACCGCCGGACTGCCTTTCCAGATGGGTCCACTGACGGGTCAGCCGGGGAAGCATGTATTCAGCCTTTGCCAGGGCAACCTGTGTTTTGGCTTCCCGGGTCCGGGCATGCTGTTCAAATATATCCAATATCAGGGCACTACGGTCCAGAATCTTGATCTCATGGCCCATGACTTTATGGATCGCTTTTAACTGGCCCGGATCCAGCTCGTCATCAAAGATGACCGTATAAATCTCCAGTTCTTCACACATGAGCTTCAACGATTCGATTTTACCTTTACCCAGATAATGAACGGAATGTATGTTTGTGCGGGGTTGAATAAGCATATCCCGGACTTCTCCGCCGGCGGTTTCCGTAAGGCGTGCCAGTTCCTCAAGAGAACGTTCTGCTTTTTCTGTTTCACCGGGAAGAGATACGGCGACGAGAATAACCTGTTCTTTCCCCTTTTCCTCCATATATATCATTCTGTTTCTGTCCTTTTCTTTTTCTGATTAAGGATCATAAGGCATAATTCCCCGCACCAGCACAAAGCCGCCAGCAGAAAGAATAATGGGGTCAAAGATCTGCCCTTTAATGCTTCATGATAGTGTTCCACTGATTCTGTACTCCCCTCAAGAACTTCAAATCCGGACAGCGGCTCATTTAGAAAGCGGTCATCCGTTTCTGATTCCGGCCAGTTCACGGAATAGGAATACTCGTGATCGTTACTTCGCAGGATATAAACTCCCGGAATATCGGTCTCTGTATAATCTTCCAGCAGTCTGATTACATGCCCGTCAGGCCTGACAATCAGATCTCCGGCCTGCCGGATTGGTATCATATCGCCGACGACAAGGTCCGATTCATATGAACCGGTAATGGTGTACAGTATCTCTTTTATTGTCCGCGTAAACCATGCATCCGTTCCCATTCGATTATAATCAAGAAGGAAGGGAGACGTAATGATGTATTGTTCAGATTTGTCATATTTAATAAAAAAAGGGTCGCCGCCTGATAACTGAAAGATTTTCAGGGTGTTTTCAATACTTATCCTGAAGTATCTTTGAATGGCAAAAGGCCGAATGTTATGAAATGCGGGATGGGGATTGTCAGGGATTTCAGTCTGCCTGAAACTTCCTTCCGGTAAATGAACTTCTTCAGTTTTTTGGACAGCAAGAAAATCTTTCCATGCTTTATCCGGAATTCTGTCCATAATGATCAATACGGGATTTTCCCGGGCAAACAAATCAATCCTGTTCAATTGCTTTTCAGGCATTGCTTCCAAACCATCCACTATAAGTATATCAAAACCGGATAAGGTTGCTTCGGAAAATTCTGCTGTTCTAATATGATTCAGTTCAACGGCTGATAGTGCCTGCAGAGCCGGATAAAGATAAGAATGAGAATTTCCTGCGTATAAAATTCGGATCATGTGACCGGCAGAGAGAGAAAAATAACGCTGATTAAAGGGATGATCCGAATCTTCAAGTTTTACAAATCCGGTGTATTCATCGGGTTTTTCAATTAAAAAGGAAAAAAATACTTCATTATTATCGTCCGGCCTTGTCTGAGCCAGACGCTTTCCGTTAACGTTAAGGTATGCCAAAGGAATTCTCTCCTCCGGGGAGGAAATCAAAACCGTAACCGGAATAAATTCTCCGGCAGGATGATGCCGTGAAGGAATATATAAAGATTTGGTATAAGTCAGATTTGCCTGATTCTTGAGTCTGATTATCAGGGGTTCATAACCTTTTTCCAATTTTTCTTTCACTGCTGCCAGAAGAGCTTCCGTATCTTCGTTTTTCTGCAAATCTGTAAGAATGATACAGTGTTCGGGATCAAGAGGTGTTTCTTTCAGGAATTCTGAGATCAGATCTCTTGGATCTGATGCAGCCGGAAGGGAAAGATCCATATCCAATTCGGGCCAGTCCGGGAAGGCTTGTTTTAACCGGGTTCGAAGTTCTTCAAAATCAGGATGAAAACGGGAACTGGGAGATGAATCCGTAATAAGAAGTCCTTTTCCGGGAGGCGTTAAACGGCATCCTCCGGAAAAGGGTCCGGCCAATGCCAAAACAAGAAAAAGGATTCCCAGAGTACGGAGAAGGAGGATCAGCCACTGACGCATTTTAATCCGGCGGAGCGAATCGGTTTCAAGCCGTTTTAAAAGGCGTATTGAACTGATATAAAACCGTTCATACCGTCTTTCACCCAATAAATGAATGATTATTGGAATTGTAACCGCTGCTGCAAGAACAAGTATACCGGGCCAGAGAAATGACATAATACCTCTATTTAAAGCATCTAAAGTTAGAAAATTGCCGGGGAATAAGATAGAAAATTGAGTATGATAAAACACAGATTATTCCCGGATGCAGGATATAAAAAAACCCGCCTGACAGCGGGTTTTTAGTGTTATTTAAACTATGAAAAGTATTATAGCGTGGGCAGGATCTCGTCTATGAGTCCAAGGAGTGTTTCCAGTTCTTCATATTGACGATCGGCCATGTGGGCAATCCGGAAGGTTTTTTCTTTCAGATCCCCGTAACCGTTGGAGATTTGATAACCTTTCTCGCCAAGTTTAGCGTTCAGATCCTTCACGGATATACCTTTTGTATTTTTAATACAGGTAACGGTATCGGATGCATAGTCCTCCATCGGAAACAATTCAAAGTTCTTTTTAGCCCATGCTCTTGTACGTTCAGCCATTTTCTTGTGGCGTGCGAAACGGTTTTCCAGACCTTCTTCATTCAGGACATAATCCAGTTGAACATCCAGGGCATACATGTGACTTAAGGACGGTGTTGAAGGATATTGATAGGGTTTTTTAACCACATATTTATACAAATCGATAAGATCAAGATATGCACCGCGGTATTTAACCTGTTTTCCGTACTCCAAAGCCCGTTCGCTTGCAGAACACATGGAGAATCCGGGAGGGAGTCCTATGGCTTTCTGGGTTGACGTGATACAAACGTCCACACCCAGTTCATCCACAGGTATAGGTGTGCCTCCCATTGAAGAAACAGCATCCATAAGCCACAGGATGTCAGGATATTTTTTATGTATTTCGGCAATTTCCTTCACGGGATTCATGAGGCCTGTTGAAGTTTCATTATGGGTAATTGTGAAAACGTCATATTTACCTGTGGACAGATATTCATCGACGACTTCAGGAAGTGTGGGATGTCCCCACTCAGCTTTAACAATATCCACGGGAATATTATTACATTCAGCAAGGCTTCCCCAGCGGTCCCCAAAAGCACCCACTGAAAATACAACAGCTCTTTTGGCTGTCAATGACCGTATGGATCCTTCCATCAATCCTGTACCTGAAGTGGTTGATAATAAAATGGGATTTTTTGTCATGAAAACTTGTGCCACTTTTTCTGAAACGCTTCGCTGCAGCTCGGTGGCATCTTTTGTTCTGTGACCGATCATGGGCGTCCCCATGGCTTTCAGAACTTCCGGCCTTACATCAACCGGCCCGGGAATAAAAAGTTTTTTGTGCATGAATCCTCCTGAAATATTTTTGCTATTTTATGAAAATTAATGAACAAATACAGGTGAAAGTTTCAATATTCCGATTATTTATTGTTTCGGAGTATGTGTCGTATAATTACATCCGTTTCGGCATCCGGATTTTCAATAAAGAATTTTTCGGCTGCTTTTAATACATCTGCTTTTCTGAAACCAAGGGTTTCAAGTCCTGACAGAGCTTCTTCCAGCCGTTTGTCCAGGTGATGGGCCGGAACAGATCCTGTAATTTCTGCCAATTCTTCTTCAGAGAGTTTTTCTTTCAGTTCAATGATTATGCGCCGGGCCTTTTTTTCTCCAACGCCGGGAATTTTGGTCAGACTTTTTATGTCTCCGGTAACAATACACCGACGGAATTCATCCGGTTTGATACCGGAAAGAATGACCTGTGCATTTCTCGGGCCGATTCCGTTTAATGAGATCAGTTTTAGAAAAAGATTTTTTTCATCTGTTTTGTAAAAACCATATAAGCTCAGGATATCCTCCCGGACATGTAAATAGGTATATAAACGGCATTCATTTCCAGTTTCCGGAAGCGATTCATATGTGTTGAGTGTAATAAAAACTTCTATACCAAAAGCACCTGTCTGAATCACAACCGAATCGGGATGTTTTTCTGTAAGAATTCCTTTCACGCTGGAAATCATCTATATTTTTCCTTTATTTGTTCTGGATTGTAATGCCTGGAATTTCATATGATGGCAATGCGTCAGGGCAATTGCTAATGCATCGGAAGTATCCATTTCCAGGGGTAGCCTGTCAATGTTCAAAATTTTTAAAACCATATACCTGACCTGTTCTTTTGATGCGGCCCCATTGCCTGTGAGGGCCTTTTTAACATATCGTGATGCATATTCCGCAACAGGGAGGTCCTTATTACAGGCGGCTACCATCAAAACCCCCCGGGCATGTCCCAGCAACAGGGATGTGCGGGGATTTCTGTTTGAATAAGTTTCCTCTATAACGACAAGTTCCGGCTTGTAATGTGTGAGTACTTCCTGAATTTCCCGGTATAAATGTTGCAATTTATCCGGGAAAGTTTTCTGCCGCGAATTCTTAATCACACCGGCAGCTATAAACTGAGTGTGATGGGCTTTATAATCAATAAGTCCGTACCCTGTCGTATTCAATCCCGGATCTATGCCAAGCAGGATCACTCATTCTCCAGTTGATTCATGATTTCTTCCGGAATATCGGAATTTTCCCATACTTTCTGAATATCATCATGATCGTCCAGAAGGTCATAAAGTTTCAGAAATTTTTCGGCAGTGTGCAGATCTTCGATTTTTACGGTTGTTCCCGGGACCTGGGATATCTCTGCACTTTCAAGGGTGTATTTTTTCCCCAGAGCTTCATGGATATTGTTAAACGGAGAGGGATCCGTTGTGATTTCGAAATAATCCCCATCCCGTTTCATATCTTCCGCGCCTGCTTCGAGGACCTCCATCATGAGTTCATCTTCATCTACGCCCTCAACCGGAATTAGAATAACGCCTTTCCGGGAAAAATTCCATGCTACGGAACCGTTTTCTCCCAGATTGCCGCCATGTTTACTCAGAATATGGCGAATTTCTGATACGGTCCTCTGTTTGTTGTCCGTTACGGCTTCAAGAAGAAGCGCCACACCGCCCGGACCATATCCTTCGTAGGTGATTTCATCATAATGTACACCTTCCAATTCGCCGGTACCCTTTTTAATTGCCCGTATAATCGTATCATTAGGAACGTTACTTCCCCGGGCTTTAAGAAGGGCGGTTCTCATACGGGGATTTGCATTTTCGTCTCCGCCGCCTTCCCGGGCCGAAATTGTAATTTCCTTCAGGAGTTTTGTCCATGTCTTTGCCCGTTTGGCATCCTGTGCAGCCTTGCGGTGCTTGATATTTGCCCACTTTGAATGACCGGCCATATATTATCCTCGACATTGAATATTTTGATTTTTGCAGATTACCCGGATTACAGCACATTTTCCGGTGTTTGTATATAAAATAAAAATTTCCTGAATCAATTCACAGAATAATCAGGGTTTTAGTCCTTGTACATGGCATTAATAATATCATAAAAACGCTTTTCCACCACGTTTCTTTTGATCTTGAGGGTAGGGGTGAGTTCCCCTTTTTCTATACTGAAGGGTTCAGCCAGCAGTGTGAATTTTTTCACTTTTTCGAATCTTGAAAAAGGTGCCATTCGTTTGTCAATATCCTGCCTGACCAATTCAATAATCTCCGGGTTTTTTATGGCGTCTTCTGCCGAAGCGATATCAAGGTCTTTTTCCGTATACCATTGGTTAATATTTTCAAAGGAAGGAACAATCAGTGCAGTAACAAAATTTTTTCCATTACCCACAACTATTACCTGTTCGATCCATGGACTGGTTAAAAGGGCATTTTCCAGCGGCTGGGGTGAAATATTTTTTCCGCCGCTGGTGACCATAAGGTTTTTCAGCCGGCCGGATATGGTGAGAAAATTATCTTCATCCAGAGAACCCAGATCCCCTGTATGAAACCAGCCTTCCGTATCTATGGCCTCTTCGGTGAGTTTCTGGTTCTTAAAATATCCCTGTGTTACATTGTCCCCCCGGACGAGAATTTCCCCGTTTTCGGAAATCATGACTTCATTGCAGTCAATAGGCTGTCCTACTGAACCGGAACGGTTGGCTTCCGGCTTATTCAGTGCTATAATGGGAGCTGTTTCTGTCAGTCCGTACCCTTCGATGACGCTCAGGCGGATTGACCGGAGAAAGTCACCGATTTCCGGTGTAAGGGGAGCACCGCCGGTTATAAACATACGAAGCCGGGGACTCACGGCGGACAGAATTTTTTTGTAGACAAGTTTATCAAAGAGACTGTCTTTAAGCCTGTCAACCGGACTGTATTCTGCATCCCCCTGAGTATATTTGAAGTGTTTGGTGCCCTGTTCCATGGCCAGAGTAAAAAGGGTTTTTTTTACGCCACTCATTGACGCAAGTTTTGCCTGCAGCTTGTTGTGAAGTTTTTCCAGCAGGCGGGGAACGGTATTAATAATTGTAGGCCGTATCTCCTTTGCATTATCAATAACCGAGATAATGCTTTCTGCATAAGCGATTTCGGCTCCCACAAAAAGGGGACAGTAATAACCGGCCATTCGTTCAAAGGCATGGCTCAGGGGAAGAAAACTGAGAAAGCGGTCCTCCGGATAAATGGGTAAGGAGCGAATGGCTGAAAAAGCATCCGTTACAATGTTCCGGTGTGTCATGAGCACACCCTTGGGTTCCCCGGTAGTGCCGCTTGTGTAATTGATGGATATAACAGCGTCGGGATTAAGTTCGGTAACGCTTTCCAGGTAGTTTATCCGTTCTTCCATGCCAGTTTTGGAAAAACGGAGCCATTTCAGATGCGGAATATCCTCTGAAATCCGGTCAATGGAATAAATCTTAATTCCAAGTGCTTTTAATATCGGCTCATGCGGCTCAAACAGATTTCTGTTTTCTATAAAAACTGCCCTTGCTTCAGCGTGGGTGAGCATTGTTTTTACCGACTCACTGCTTAGGTTTGTATACAGGGGAATCAGTACGGCTCCGATACTTTGAACTGCCAGATCAATGACAGGCCATTCATAACGATTGTTACTCATGAGTGCTATTTTATCTCCGGCTTTAAAGCCTTCATCACTGAGATAAGCAGTCATTCTGACGATAATATTCCCTAATTGTTCATAACTGACGGATTCGTAGTTTTTGCCGTCAAATTTCTGAAAAACCGCCGGAGCAGTCCGTTTGGATTGTATTTGCTCCCATATTATTTCCGGGATTGGTTTCATTCTGTGACCTCCGGGTTTATTCAATGATCATTAGCTTAAGTTAATGATTTAATTGATAATCGATAATTGAAAATTGGTAGCCGGTAGCTGGTAGCCAGTAGTAGCCAGTAGCCGATTTGTTCGATGACCGGGTGGGAAGTGAGGGTGGGGGGCGGGAGAATGAGGGCAAGGAGGTACGGGTATACGAGAGTGTAAAGAGGTGGATAAATTAAGGGCTATCCTTGTGTTCGTCTCTTGTGATTGTATAAGCAATAAACTGTAATTATCCATATTCAAATTATTCTGTTTATCCTTGTGACATAGAGATAGTGGGATATATGGTTTGTACGATGGATTCATCCCCCACCCCGGGGGATAAAATAATCGGTTTTGCGGTTAGGTGCAAGTTAATATTATTAATTGAGTACGTCAGATAAAGTGTGTAAACCTGAGAGTAAAAATGTTATGTTAACTCAGGAGGACACAAAGATGTTAGACAAAGAAGAGATTTTAAAAAAGTATCGTGAAGGCAGCCTTCGCAGCACGACAGATTTGAAGGATGTATTACGAGAGATGACGCGAGAGATGATAGATACGCTGTATGAGGCAGAGTTGGAAGATCATTTGGGATATCCCAAAAACACACAGGGCGCCTCAATCTCCAGCGGAAACAGTCGAAATGGTAAAGGAGAAAAAGAGGTAGAGGGAAACTTAGGAAGTATGATCATTCATCCTCCTCGCGATCGTAATGGGACATTTTCACCGGAGATCATCCGAAAGCGTCAGAAAGATATCTCAGGGATTGAGGAGAAGGTTTTGAGTATGTATGGTCACGGGATGAGTTATTCTTCCATTCGGGATCATATTTACGAGATATACGGATACCGTTTGTCCAAGGAGTCCATCAGTGCGATCACAGATAAGATCTATGATGAGGCCAAACAGTGGCAGAACCGGCCCTTAGAGCCCTTGTATGCGATTCTTTTTCTGGATGGCATGGTTATCTCTGTTTTGAAAGAAGGTCGCATACAGAAGCAGACGATGTATTATATCATCGGGTATGATATGGACGGTTTTAAGAGTTGTCTTGGGCTGTACATGGATGCAACGGAATCTGCAAGCTACTGGTTAAAGGTTCTCACAGAGCTAAAGAACAGAGGGCTTGAGACGGTGTTGTTGATGTCTGTCGATAACCTGAAAGGTTTATCTGAAGCGATTGAAGCCGTTTATCCGAATGCAGAAATTCAAAAATGTATTGTTCATCAGGTCCGGAACAGTATGAAACACATTTCCTGGAAAGATCAACGGACTGTGATCAAAGACCTTCGCCTGATTTATAAGGCCGCAACCCTGGGCGAAGCAGAAGATAAACTGGAGAAGTTTTGCCAGATCTGGGATAAGAAATATCCTCATATCGGTAAATCCTGGAAAGCAAATTGGGGTGAACTGAGTACTTTCTTCACATACTCACAACCCCTGAGAAAGATCATTTATACAACCAATCCCATTGAAAGTTTTAACCGGCAGGTCCGTAAAATATTTAAAACGAAAGGGGCGCTTCCCGGAGAACCTGCTGCTTTCAAACTGGGATATCTTGTTGTTCAGAATATAGAAAAAAAGTGGGGCCGGCAAAAAGCCCGGGACTGGGGTGAAATCTTCTCCCAACTCTTAATTTACTTTGAACCCCAATTAAAGAAATATAATTTCAATGAAACCAGTTTACACAGTTAACCTGACAGACCCTATTAATTATATATTCATAATTATTGGATTGGCTGATTGAACGCCGAAGGCGCTTGAATTATGGAACATGGATGATTGTGATATCTGGATTCCGTTACTCAGTACTTCCCGCTACGCTTTGCTATTCCCGATAAAATGGAACATGCAGGGATCTTCACTTCACCCCACAAAACTCATAACTCAAAACTCAGACTCATCACTCATCACTCATCACTCAAAACTCAGACTCATCACTCATCACTCATCACTCAAAACTCAGACTCATCACTCATCACTCATCACTCAAAACTCACATCTTCAATCTCTCCCGCTGCACAATTGTCCCTGACCTGCTTTGGTGTTTTAGCTCCTGGAATGACGGTATGTGAGGCCGGATGGGATATACAGAATTTCAATGCAAGTTGTGCTTTGGTATATTGGGGATATGTATCATAAAGCGGTTGGAGTTCTTCCAGTTCCTGCAGGTACTTTTCCAGTTTTTCCGGGGAAAGGTTCATGCTTCTGTGATCTTCCCCGTCAAAACGAGTATCCCGTGTAAATTTTCCAGTAAGAAAACCAAATAAAAGGGGAATGCGGACGATAACGCCTGTCCCGTATTCCAGTACTTTGGGAAAAAGGACTTTTTCGGCTTCGCGTTCCAAAAGATTGTAGCGGACCTGAATCACGTCGATCAGATCATGATGTTCGTCCAGAATAAAGGACTGATCCGTCTCCTTGAAACTCTGGATGCTCCATCCGGCATGAAGGATTTTACCGTCTTTTTTTAAGTGTTCCAAAGCAAGCCAGGGGTCATCTTTCATCAGATTTTCCGTATCGCCGCTGTGAAGCTGGAGAATGTCCAGGGTTTCCACATTCAGCCGTTTCAGGCTCTTTTCTGCAGCAGAGATTATGTAGTCCTTTGTATATGTCTGATGGATGGGGCCGTATCCCTTGTCATCATCCGCACCGGCACCGTAAAAATCGTTTCCGGCCTTTGTGGCAATGATTATATCCTTTTTGCCGCCCCGTTCCTTTAAAACTTCTGCAATCAGTTCTTCCGAATGGCCGAACCCGTACACATCTGCCGTGTCAACAAGTGTAACACCTTGATCAAAGGCTGCATGAAGTGCTTTTTTTGAAACCTCGTCATCGGTCTTTCCCCAGTTCATGCCTCCGATTGCCCATGCACCAAAACCAATGACCGATACTTTCGGACCTTTTCTGCCAAGCTGTACATATTTCATAGGTTGCTCCTTAGATAGTTTTCTGTCATTTAATGGTATGATAAACGAGCCCGTTACAGAATCAGACAATTTTTTGCCGGAGAAAGGCAAATTCACCCGGGTGACAGGGGAGCGGAATGTACATGTTCTCCGCACCGCCATGGGCTTCATGAATTAATTCACCCTTTACGTTTTTTATGGATGTAAGTGAAAATGTGGTTTTTTTATGGGGCGTTATCAGTTCCAGTTCCATTCCGGTCTCCATTCGGTTTTTGATTTCAAATTCCCCGATTGCAGTTTTTTCGTTATAGGATTTCAGGATTCCCGTCACCCGGTGTGTGTGTCCCGCTGAATAGCCGTCCTCGAAATTTTCTCCGAATTGCCGCGGATTACGGGTATAGAAGCCGGTTGTGTAAGTCCGCGAACTCAGAGCCATAAGATCCCGGAGGTTTTCCGGATTAAAAGGTTTTCCTGCTGTCAAATCGTCTATGGCACGGCGGTATGACCGGGCTGTCATGGCGGCATAGTATGCCGATTTGGTTCGTCCTTCCACCTTGATACTCACTACGCCTGCCTTCACAAGATCCGGAAGAAGTTCAATGGCACACAGATCCCTTGAATTCATAAGATAGGTCCCGTGCTCATCTTCAAATACCGGCATTTTTTCATCATGTCTTTTGGGTTCGGTGACTGTGAAACCATCCGGAAGAAGGGTTGTGCAATTATAAGGTTTTTGTTCTTTTTCCACTTCCAGGATGGATCCTTTATCATAGGCCAGTTTATACTCCCAGCGGCAGCTGTTGGTACAGGTTCCCTGATTGGCATCCCGGTGGTTCAGGTAGTTTGAGATCAGGCAGCGGCCGGAGTAGGCAATGCAAATGGCGCCGTGAACAAAGGCTTCCAGCTCAATATCCGGAACATGTCTGTGCATTTCAGCGATCTCATCCAGATGAAGCTCCCTTGAAAGGATGATCCGTTTGACACCCAGATCCCGCCAGAACTGAACAGTGGTCCAATTTGTTGTATTGGCCTGAGTACTCAGATGGACTGGGATTTCCGGATAACGCTTCAATACCTGTGCAATCAGGCCCGGATCACTCATGATCAGTCCGTCCGGGTTCAGCTCAGCCACCCGGTCCAGTTCTTTCAGAAAACCGTCTACTTTCAGATTGTGGGCATAAATATTCATGACCAGATAGATTTTTTTACCCAGCCCGTGAGTATAATCCACGGCTTCTTTCAATGTATCCTGCCTGAATCCGATCTCCCGGGTGCGCAGAGAATACTTGGGCACACCCGCATACACTGCATCGGCGCCAAAGGCCAATGCCACCATTAATTTTTCCATATCCCCGGCAGGGAGGAGGAGTTCGGGTGAAATGAAAGGGTGGTTGTTCATATGGTTAATATACGTGGATTAATGGAAAGGGGGAAATGGTAGTCGTCAGTCGACAGTTAGAGAGCGTATCAGCATCATTGTCCATAATAAGCGTTGCGATTATTCATGGCGTCAGATTGTAGCCCGTAGGAATGCAATGCATTGCGTCTGTATGGCTTTCCATGTATATTATCCTCATGAAATTTGCACATCATCTGTTACTCCTGTTTTTGTTTCTGTTTTTACTCACATCAGGTTTAAATGCCCAGCTTTCCTCTTTTACTGTAATGGGTAATTATGTGAGTTCGTTTGACTATACTCCAAAACTTAGGCTTACATCTTCACAGAATACTCAGAATCTGTCAGGAGCAACCGGTTTGCTTGAGGGAAGAACCGATAATCTTCAGTGGGGCGGCGGTTTCCGGGTCCGATACAAAGTTGCGGACAGGTTTATGGTCAATATTGTAGATGATGCAGATTCTCTGACCGGAGAAACTACGGAATTCAAAGATCAGCTCACATTTATCGAACTCTTTGGAACCGGTTCTGTAATTCTTTATTCTAGTCATTATTTTGCCTTTCATGTCGGAATGGATATTGGCTTTATGGTTGTTGACCGGAGTTTCTCTATTGGCGATGGTGTGCTGAATCTGAATTTTCCTTTTGAAATGATGCCGTATTTCCGTTTATCACTTTTTCCACGGAGTGACTGGCACCCTGTTATCCGTGTCGGATATTTTTTGGCAAAACCAAGCGCAGAAACCCGGGTGACAGAATATTATGAAGATACGGCCGTTATTACAACATTCAGGGAACAAATAAAAATATCTAAACCCATGATCGAAGCAGGGATTTCATTCCGGTTCTGATCATGAAAATACTTTTTTGCCAGCCTCCTGTTGAGGATTTTTATACGACGCCGGACAGACACTATCCCCTGGGACTCCTTTCTTTAGCCGGTTATATCAGAGATTTGCCTGTTCAGTGCAAAGTGATGGATTTTCTTCATACGGGGGAACGGCATTCAGTATCTCTTCCTCAAAACTTTCATCCTGTCCGTCACTTTTTCCCTTATGATGCATCTCCCATAAAACTATTTCATAATTATTATCACTTCGGACATTCATGGAATAAAATTGAGAGTGTTTTCCGTGATGAAATGCCCGATGTCATTGCCATCAGTTCTCTTTTTTATACATATGTTCATGAGGTTCTCCAGACGGTAAATCTTGCCCGTAAAGCCTGTCCCTGTGCCGTGATAGTCATTGGCGGACAGAATGTAAGGGATGGACTTAGCCGGCGGCAGGAGAGTATTCCCGCAGATTATCTGATTGCCGGGGAAGGGGAGGAATCTTTCCGGGCGCTTGTTGAATTCTTACTGAGAAGAAAGAATACAACGGAAAATATTCCCGGACTCATGATTCGTGAAAACGGAAGATTCAGGGAATCCTCGCGGAACTTACCGTGCACACCGATGGAAAAGATCGAACCGGATTATTCACTTGTCGAGCCGGGAACATATTGTATCGGCGGGTTTCCGGCAGCTATGATACAGACGAGCCGGGGATGCCCCTTCGGATGCAGTTTTTGTACGATTGAGCGGACATTTGGAAGGCAGATCCGATACCGGCCGGTTTCCAATATCCTGTATGAGATTGAGACACTCATCCGGGGGGGTATAAAAGCGATAGACTTTGAGGATGATAACCTTACGGCAGACCGGGAATTTACAGTTGAACTCTTCTCAGGCATCAGGGAAAAATTCGGGAATTCATGCCGTCTTTATGCAATGAACGGACTCAGTTCATGGACGCTGGACAGGGATTTACTGAAACTTATGAAAGATGCAGGATTTGTGATGCTTAATTTGTCCATCGGGACACTTGCTAAAAAATCACTGAAAAAATCGCACAGGGCGGACAGCCGCGAGGATTTTGAAAGAGCGGCATGTATTGCATCCGAATTGGGAATGAAGGTTATGGGATATTTTATTGCCGGTTTGCCGGGGGAAAGTATTGACGAGAACCTGCAAACTCTGGATTTTTTAAGCCGCAATCCTGTTATTGCAGGGATATCACCCTTTTATTATGTCCCGGGACAAAAGATGGAAATTCCCAACATTCCGCCGGATCCCCGGGATGCCCGTCTGAGCCGTTTTTATCCTGCAGACAACACGTGGACTGAAAAAGATCTGATTACACTGTTCCGTTTGACTCGCTGGGTGAATTATGTGAAAGGAAAAATGAGCAATGCCGGTATTCAATCCTGTCCATTGGAAGAATTAAGCCATTATTTTCCCCACGATCCGATCATTACAGAACTGGTCAGCCATTCCCGTCTGGTGGGATATATGGACAGGAAGAAAAATGGAATGTATTTTCATGAAATCTCACAGAGCACTGTCATGAAATTTAAGAAAATTGTGCAATCCATTGTTTCAGACCTTTCTCCCTGATCTGAAAAATTACTCAATACTCAAAACTCAATACTCAAAACTCATCAATTCAACTCAGAATTCAGAATTCAGAATTCATCATTCTTTATAAAGAATATCCGCCCCCAAAGTCCCGTTCAGTCTTTTTATATAAAACGGTGATTTCACACGGTCCAGCATTTCCGTTGCCCTGTCCAGCCGTTCCTGAATGCCCAGGCGGTCGGCTTCATCGGTATAGTTGGATTTTTTCAGAAACTGTTTCAGATAGCTGATATGATCCTGCCAGTGAGCAATATCGTTTAATTGTTTATTCATGAGTCTGTCCCGGTACCAGTCGCTGTTGATCATATAGTCCAATGTGAACATTTTCCGAAGATTCGGATCATCAAGAGTCATTCCCTGATGAGTGCCGTAGGCCATAATATCCAGAAGAGCTTTCAGGGGCGGGCATGCAGCCGCGACACTGCCGTCATTGAAATATGATTTTGCTACTCTTTGTTGTGCTTCCGTTATGTTGAGAATACCGTCCACAAAATCTTCCATGCTCTGAAGCTCGGGTTTCAGCATTTCTTCATTAAAAACCGTGTGAGGATCTTCAAAGACCCGGCCGAATAAATCCTGAACAAATTTTGCAGTAATTCGGTAGCCCAGACGGCTTGCATGAATCCTTTTCCCTTTATGGGTAAAGTCTTCCACTTTCTCTAAATATCCGTTGCTTTTCAAATAATCCGGATCTCTTTCTTTGACGGATAAGCGGCACCAGATTTCAGGGACCAGCAGACTGATATCATGATCAACCCTGTATTTGGATCCAACATAACCGGCAGCGGTGCTAAACCCGTGGTATCCTGTCAATATGTAGGAAACCAGGGCATTGTTAAGATCAGATGTGGGCACCAGAGAATTGAAGGGAGCTTTAGTAAGTGCCCCTTCCGATCCGGCTCCCGTTGTGGATGGCGATTTTCCGGTCAGACTGCAGATAAAATCCATAAAAAGTTCAGGCAGTTCCTGATAATGAATGGGATTGTAAACGGCAAGAGGTCGAATCCCCGGTTCGGGAGGATTGTTGCGCCGTCCCGGTAAAACGGCATTTACCGGGAAATAGACAGGAGATTCCGCCGGAATCTTCCTGTATAAACGCACAGCTACTTCAGCAATATATTTATCACGAGGATCCAGAATGTCTGCCCGGTTTTGCAGGTAACGAACATTTTTAGCCGGTTTGCCGTTTACAATCCGGGGATGGGATGAACTGACAAAATAGGTCCCTTCCGGATTGCTTGCGGCTTTTTTAATGAGGTTTTTCATGGGATCTGTATATTTATCAAAGAGAATTGCATTATCCATGATTTCCCGGGCATCGGCAGGGGTGAGAGGCTGAAAGTTCGATATAAATGTATCGGGACTTGCCAAATCTGTTTCAGCCTGACGGTCATAACCCCTGTGAATGGCTTCATCCGGCCTCTGGAAAAAACGGTATTCACAGTTTGTAATGATCTTTACGGCAGGATTATCATACTTGGGATTCAGATTATTCAACTCGCGTGCCGGCACAACCGTTGAAGCGGTAATATCGTCTTCCATCTGCAGTTTGTCAGCCCCGGTGAAATCCTGACGTAGTTTATATGTCCGCCATGCCCCGTCTTTTTCAAAACCGACTCTGAGATAATTGGCATACAACCGGTGATTCCGAAGGCGCAACTCATTTCCCGGTTTTCCGTTCACACTGTCAACCGTAAAGTGTTCACGCCAGTTTTTACCCCATTCCTGTTTGTAAAACCGTTTTACAATGAAAACCAGTCCCTTAACATACATGGGAATGGACCGGAGCCATTTGTTGTATTCATCTGTATATTTTCCGGAAGGGGTTAAAAGTTTAATGACAGATCCCATGGATCTTTCCGGATCCAAAAAAGACCTGTCATCTTTTTGAATGTCCCCATCTTTGAAACGTACGGAATAGTCTTTAGATATAATCTCATCCAAGAGCTTGAAATCCTTATGAACGTCGGCAACGAAAAAAGGTCCGTAAATAATGGAATTGGAAATTGATTTGGAGATTTCTGATTTTCCCCCGCCTGAAACAGTACTGGGCTTATGAATGAATGTCCCTTCGGCAATAGTACCTGTTAATTGCCAGAAAGGGGCTCCTGCCTGTTTTATTATTCGGATTTTGTATCCCGACGGCATAATGTAGATCTTATCCGGGAGTAATTTTATATGGAACTCTTTCTTCTTTCTCTTCCAGCGGATTATCTGTTCCTTAAGATTGACCTGAATATCTTCCGGGATATAGATAATATCAGAATATTTCCTGTCCACCGCATAGCCTTCGGCTTTTTCCTCCATAATATCTTTATAGGATTCGGTCATTTCATGAAAAGAGAGATTGTTCTGCGGTATCAGATTATCGTCCCGGAATTCATCTCCAAGATCATAACTCGGAAAAACAAGGGCACCGCCGGCATGTTCTTCCTCAGAGTTTCCGTAAAGATTTGATGAAAAACTGATCTGCGTTTTAACCTCTTTTTTTGTATAACCGAAATAATTGTCGGAAATAATAGTAAGGATAAGACCTTCTCCCGTGCGGGCAGTAATCTTAAAAGGCAGCCCGTCATTATATAATTCATCTCCATTTTCCCAGCACATTCCATCTCTTTTTTGCCGTTTGGTGGCTTTACTTACAGGGGGGAGTCCCAACTCTTTTTTAGTGAGGTTGTTTAAATGAGGAGCTAAAATTATGCATCCTGTATGTCCCGTCCAGTGATCGATATCCAGTGCTGCATCATTATCGGGCAGATAGGGATCACCCGCATTGCCGAAAATGGATTCGGCGAAATCCAGATTGCTCACCAGGCATCCTGGTGTAAAAAGACGGATTTCCATACTTTTACTGGTATTAAACCCTGAAACTTCGGGAACAACTACCGGTCTGAGAAGAAGAGATGTCCACAAATATGCTTTTTCCTTTTGGGATGCGGTAAAAGGCAATTCAAGAATTTCGTTGGAAACATCAAGTGCTTTTTGAAAAATCCGTTTAAATGTCTCTTTGGGAACTGATTTTTTATCATCGGGAATGGGAAGACCTCCTTCACTCACGTGAAAAACACCCTTGGTTGTTCTCCGGTCGTGTTTTGGATTGTGAAGAATTCCCTGTTCAATACGATATGAAGAAACAGGTCCGTTATGATATTCATTTTTATCCGGAGGAATGGATAACATCCGGGCAATACCGTGATGATCCAGAATGAATGTATCTGAAGGTATCCGGATTCCGCTCTCTTCTTCCGATTCATTAAAATAGTTGTTGATAAATGTCTGTATTCGCTGGTCTGCCGGGCAGAGATAATTGGAAAGGAGACGGTTTTTCTCCTGATGATTCGATATAAGATCTCTGGCTAAGTCAATAAAATCCTTGTCATGCATTGTTCCAAAAACCGGGAAGCCCAAAGCGGCCAGTTTTAAATTGATATATTGGATCAGCCGTTCCGGTTTATTCAGACAAATGTTCCCGTCCGGATCAATACCTAGTGCACGTCGGAAATCCATAGGATCCTCCATTATATTTTATCAAAGCAATGCTTTGAAAATTCTGAATTCTGAATTCTGAATTGAGTGAAGAATGAAGAATTGAGTTATGAATTAATGAATTTGGTTTTGTACGTCATTTGGTGTATAAAACCACACATTACGTATTACGTGTCACGCATAACTACCATACAATCAATTCAATCAAATCAATCAATAAAACCTTCAGTTTTTCACAGAACAGATTTTCCTTCTCACCCTCTGAACGTTTTAACGTCTCAGCAGCGAGCATCTCGAGCTATTTATCAATTATCAATTCCCTGTTCAGTTTTTTAATTTGCCGTCTGGAAGGGTAGTATTTTCTCAGGCTTTTCAATTCTTTGCCGAACAGTGCAAGAAAGTCGTCCGGATTATTGAATACGGAGAAGTCTCTGAGGATGGCATTGCGTTGTATGTATGTATGTTTTCCGGTCCATTGATATAATAAGTTTTCTAATTCATGAACACCCAGTCCAAATCCGTTATATTCTCCGTTTTGGACGGATACTTTTTTTAATTGTTCCTGAATATATTTTTCCGGAAGGGTGGCGCCTTCCAAAATGATCCAGTGATCATCATCCAAAGCCTCAACCCAGCCGTGAATCAGAAGTTCGGGAATTTTCCTGAAAAGTTTATCATCGGGAATACCCCGGAGAAAATCTTTTTTAATCAGGAATCCGTGAAAACGGCACGGGATATGCACAAGACGGAGAAGTGCCATTAAAAGAATACTTTTGGATATGCTGAAACCCCGCCCTTCCGCCAGAATTTCAGATGCTGTCTGAGTGCGTTTTTTTGGAAATTGATAAGCTATATTATCCCGTACGAACTCATAAATCCTTTTTATTCTCTCATTTTGTGGCTGCATGTCCCACCGGTGATTTTCATTCAGGGTATAAAGGGAGGCATCATGAAAATTGAGAAGCGGGGTCTCGGTCAGAAAATGTTGTAAATGCTCATGTTCCATAGTTTTTGAATACTTTTAGACTTTCCTTTTAAACCTTACTAATTTACAACATTAGTCAGAGGATCATAACGTGAATTTATGGTGAGTATGGAATCACTACAATCAAATCGAAAAAGGGCGGGAACGATCATCCGCCGTTTGTATCGGATGTACCCCGGCAGTGCCTGTTCACTTTTTCATGTTGATGCGTTTCAGCTCCTCATGGCTACAATTCTGTCCGCCCAATGTACAGATGACAGGGTCAACAAAGTAACCCCCGAACTTTTTAAGCGTTGGAATTCGCCGCACGTACTGGCTGATGCGTCTTTAGAGGAAGTAAAAGATGTGATCAGATCCACCGGTTTTTTTAATCATAAGGCAAAAAATATGATAGCCGCATCCAAAATGATCGTCAGCCGTTTCGGCGGAACAGTTCCCCCGCGCCTTGAAGATTTGATTCAATTACCGGGCGTGGGCCGAAAAACTGCCAATGTTGTATTGGGAATTGTTTATCATCAGCCCGCTATTGTAGTGGATACCCATGTGGGCAGAATCTCCCGCCATCTTGGATTTACCGAAGAAACAGATCCGGTTAAAGTGGAATTTGACCTTCAGAAAATATTACCGCGGGAACATTGGATAAGCTGGAATCATATGATCATTGATCATGGACGCCTGGTTTGTATTGCACGTAATCCCCGTTGCGAAGAATGCCAATTGTGTGATCTCTGTCCCGGACCCTTCGATAAAAAGGGGATAAAATTGAATAAAAAATGTCTAAAATTGGTTGAAAACCTGGAAAAGGAGTAGACAGGCTGGCATGAAAAGGCGGAAAGGCATTTTTAAAAATTTCAACTTCAAACCTGCGTTTATTTCAGGTTTGATTATTGCCATTCCATTAGGCATAACAATTTTTACCCTCCAGTTTATTTTTCGATTTGTTGATAATATTTTTGGTAAGTATTTCCGTGAAATACTTCCCTTTTATATTCCCGGTATCGGCATAATTTCTACATTTATTATCATTTTAGCATTAGGTGCTATTATTAATCACTGGCTGGGCAGGAAATTTTTTGAACGTGTTGAAAAACGGATGTCAAAATTGCCTTTATTGGGAAGTTTATATACTGTTTCCCGACAGATTGTTGAAATTATCGGTTCGTCCCGCCGGAAAGAGTTTCAGAAAGTCATTTTTCTTCAATATCCTGCAGAGGGAATCTGGACATTGGGTTTTGTTACAGGTCAGTCCATTTCACATGACGGGAAACGGATCTACAATGTGTTTGTCCCCACAACTCCCAATCCTACATCAGGCTATATGGTGTTCATTCCTTATGAGGATGCGGTTGATACATCCTATACAATAGAAGAGGGATTGAAAATTCTGATTTCCGGGGGGATGCTGGCGCCGCCGAGACTTCCCTTTCCTGTCCGTAAAAAGCAGGTCGTTCACAAAGAAGAACCTTTACCGGAAGAAACCGATAACACAGGGAATGAATCATGAATATTATTGCAACAATTTTACTCTCATATCTTGCCGGGTCTTTTCCCACAGCCCTTATCATGGGGTATTTGCTGAAAGGTGTTGATATCCGGACCCTTGGAAGCGGAAATATGGGAGCCACGAATGTTTTCCGTCAGCTTGGCGCCCCTGCAGGCATTATTACCCTTCTTATTGATATGTTTAAAGGATTTGCGTCTGCTTACTGGATATCCCGGCTGGGGAGCGGTTTTTCAACCGATTGGACCGGACTGATGATCCTTTCAGGTGTATGTGCAATTTTAGGTCATACATTCACAGTTTTTGCCGGATTCCGCGGCGGGAAAGGCGTGGCTACTGCTGCAGGAATGGTTCTGGCTGTTTCACCCTGGATTGTTCTTATATGTGCCGGAATTTTTCTGTTAACCATCCTGCTCACCGGTTATGTGTCCGTTGCCTCCATGCTCTCTGTAAGCATTTTCGGGATCATACATATCTTCCGTTATTTTCTTGGTTCTGAAGATAGTATATGGCTTTTGGTCTTTAGTATTGTTATTCCATTTTTTATTATCTGGACACATCGGAGTAATCTGAAAAAACTGGCCGGGGGTGAGGAAGGGCGCTTTGAAAATCTTATGATCTTCAGAAAGAAGGTTTAAACGTGATTTATGTTTCAGCCGGTCTTTTAATCTCTGACGGTAAACTGCTTATCTGCCGGCGGCTTTCCTCAGACCCGCACCCTCTGAAGTGGGAATTTCCGGGCGGGAAGGCTGAAGCGGGTGAAACACCCGGACAAGCGCTGATACGGGAATTGTTTGAAGAACTCACGATTCATGTCACAGACTATAAACCAATTCTTTCTTATTCATACCAATACCCTGGAGCAAAAGATATTATACTCCACTTTTTTCAGATACTGTCTTATACGGGCAAACTGAAAAATAACCATTCCTTTCACGATATTTTGTGGGTGGAACCCAAAGATCTGAATAATTATGACTTTCTCGAAGGCGATCGTCCGTTTATCAGCCGCCTTGCCGGACTGTCTCATATTCTGCATCCCTGAATTTATTCTGTAATGGGAGCAGGGGTCCCGGTGACGGAACCCCTGATGTATGGTACTTGATTACTGAGGATTTGTTTCTGCTACGATTCTTTTTTTAAAGTGTTCCCGCTTCATCAGAAGCCTAGAAAAACAGCACCTGTATCGTAAACAGGTTCGAGTATCAAGCGTGCAGAGACCCATGCCAATTCATTGGCTGAAGCCATTATAATCCCTGCGATGATCAGTCCTATATATATGATTGTCTTGATTGTCAGTTGCGCTTTCATCTTTTTTCTCCTCATTTTCATAAATAAAGACTTTGCTTTTTCCATTAAAGTTGTCTGATCTTTCACTTTTTTTCGTTACAGCTTATTAATAAATTGATTTATTGCGGTAAGCCATGAATAAAACCACATTATACACATTTCTTTGTTTGCTTTTTTTATCCGGATGTGCCGGTCATCCCACGGTTTATCCCGGAAAAATGAATCCGGGTAAAACACTTTACACATACACCTTTTCCGGTGAAAATCTTTTCCCGGTTTACAATATCCACAGGGGACTGAGTCCTAAATGGGATGCCAATCTCCATCTGGGAATACCTTTTTGGGGTTCAGGGGTCAGTTTTACTTATCTGGCAAAGGGATATCCCGGTTCATCGCGTCTGACAAAAGTGAATGCGGGATATATTTTCCAGCAGAATCAGTCCGTGGAGCTGACCCTTATGAAAGAGTGGCACAACCGCCATTCCAGACTCACATCCATCATGGCCGGCCCCCGGGCAACCTGGATTATAAAAGATGTTGCCGATAACAGAGCGATGCGTGTTGGATTTGTTTCCGGTCTTGCATTTAAGCGCAGATTATTGTTTGAATGCGGATATACACATGATTTTTCTCTGGGAAAAAACCGTCGGGATCCTGTCTCACAGCTTCCAACCGGCCATCATCCCATAACCGGTCTGTCGGTGAGGCTGGTGGTTGGTAGTTGGTAGCCGGTAACCGGCTACCATAATTGAGAAATACCTTTCAAATTTGTAAGGATTAATTCTTGTTTCCTGCCACATAAAGTGAAAAATCCTGTTTAATGGAGAAATTTTTCCTTATTATTATAGAGAAGAAAAAGCGCGCTATGTCAGATCTGAAAAGAATGAGGAGATACATGAACAAACAATCCATTTTTGAGAGCTATCCGAGGAACGATGCCTCCCAGTTGATTCCATTGTTGCAGCAGGTGCAGACCGTATTTGGATTTTTACCTGATGAACAAATGGAAAAGGTTGCGGAACATATTGGTATTCCCATCAGCCGGGTTTACGGCGTTGCCACTTTTTATAATCAGTTCCGCCTGAAACCCTTAGGGAAATATGTGATCAGGGTCTGCCGTGGTACAGCCTGTCACGTGAAAGGTTCTTTGGACATTTTAAGGATGCTTGAATCCGAGCTGGGAATTAAAGCAGGCGACACAACAAAAGATCTGCTTTTCTCAATTGAAACGGTAGCCTGTATTGGTGCCTGCAGTATTGCTCCGGTTATTGTGATTAATGATGAATACTTTGGCGGATTGACCCCCAAATCCGTACATAAGCTGATCAAACAATTCAAAGACAAAGGATAGACCCCATGAAGGCTTTTCTTGATATTATAAAAAATGATGATGCATCAATCGGTGTACCCCGTGAACACTTTATTGATTGTATCAACGAAACATACCTGGAGAATATCAAGCCCAAAACGCTGAATGCTCTCAAAGCCTATAAAGCCGAATTAATGCTCACTGATTTATCCAAACCTGTAATTATTGTTGGAATGGGTACTTGTGGACTGGCAAACGGGGCTCAGAAGGTATTTGACAGGTTTAAGGATGAACTGAATACCCGTAAAATTGATGCACAGATTATTTCCACCGGTTGTGTGGGATACTGCGCGGAAGAAGTAATTGTGGATATTAAGCTCCCCGGCCGCCCCCGTATCAGCTATGCCCGTGTAAAACCCAAAGATGTCCCCAATATTATTGAAACAACACTCATTAATAAAGAACCGGTCCGGGATAAGGTTCTGGGTGTTTATGATGAAATAAACAGTCAGGTATGGGATAATCTTCCCATTATAGATAATATTCCCTTTTTCAAAATACAGCAGAAAATAGTCCTTGAGAATTGTGGTGTGATTGATCCTGAAAACATTGATCAGTATATCGTTAAAGGCGGATATAAAGGATTAAGCAGGATCCTGAAATCCTTGAAAGCTGAGGACGTCATTGATGAAGTACTGAAAGCCGGTCTGCGGGGACGCGGCGGCGGCGGTTTTCCCACGGGACAGAAATGGAAATTCGCCCGTCAGTCACAGGGTGAAAAGAAATACCTGATTTGCAATGCAGATGAAGGTGATCCGGGTGCTTTTATGGACCGGGCCATTCTTGAAGGTGATCCGCACCGGGTTGTGGAAGGTATGGTCATTGCCGCCTATGCCATTGGCGCAAATGAGGGCTATATATACTGCCGTGCCGAATATCCCCTTGCAATCAAACGGTTAAAAAAGACACTGGCTGACGCGGAATTATACGGACTCCTGGGTGAGAATATTCTGAACAGCGGTTTCAGTTTCAAATTGAAGATCAAAGAAGGTGCCGGTGCATTTGTCTGCGGAGAAGAGACGGCGCTGATCAATTCCATCGAAGGAAACCGGGGAACACCCCGGCCCAGGCCTCCCTACCCGACGACCGAAGGACTCTGGGGTATGCCTACCGTTATAAACAATGTGGAAACCTTTGCCAATGTCCCGGTGATTATCCGTAAAGGGGCGGACTGGTATTCCTCAGTTGGAACACAGTCTTCAAAAGGAACCAAAATATTTGCTCTGTCCGGTAAGGTGAATAATGTGGGACTTGTTGAAGTACCCATGGGTACAACCCTTCGGCAGATTGTCTATGATGTTGGAGGGGGCATACCGGACGGACGGAAATTTAAAGCCGTACAAATTGGCGGACCGTCCGGTGGTGCACTCCCGGAAAGCGTGATTGATACACCTGTCGATTATGAAAACCTGAAAGGGATCGGTGCCATGATGGGTTCGGGAGGACTTGTTGTCATGGATGAAACAACATGTATGGTGGATCTTGCTAAATATTTTATGACGTTTATTATGTCCGAATCCTGCGGTAAATGTATCCCCTGCCGGGAAGGAACGAAACGCCTCTATGAAACACTGGACAGGCTGACGCGGAGTTATAAAAATGAAAATGATCCGGAAGAAGCACTGCTCCGCTTTCAGGGGATGGTTTATCTGGAAAGACTGGCTAAAGTCATAACCACTACATCATTATGCGGTTTGGGACAAACAGCGGCCAATCCCGTAATGAGTACACTCCGCTATTTCAGAGATGAATATGAAGCACATCTGTATGAACGGAGATGTCCTTCCGGTGTTTGTAAAGAGCTGTTAACCTACAAAATTGATACGGATAAATGTACGGGATGTACAATTTGTGCCCTTAAATGTCCCGTGGATGCCATCCTGGGTGAGCGGAAAAAGGCTCATTACATTATTACCGACAAATGTACCCGGTGCGGACAATGTATGATGAACTGTAATTTTAATGCAATTTATGTTGAATAATTAAGATCAGGAAAGACCATGAATATTAAAATCAACAATATGGAATATTGGGCAAACCCGGGCGAAACAGTTCTCGAAGTGGCTGAGCGTGAAGGAATTCGCATTCCCACACTCTGTTATCTAAAAGGCTATTCACCCACCGGTTCATGCCGTATGTGTATGGTGGAAGTGGAAGATCAGGGACGTCTGGTTCCTTCATGTGCATTTCCTGTCTATGAAGGAATGCAGGTAAAAACAAATTCGCCCGAAGTCCGCAGAGCCAGGAAAACAATTATTGAGCTTCTTCTGGCAAATCACCCGCAGGACTGTCTGGTCTGTATCCGGAACGGGAATTGCGATCTTCAGACACTTGCGGCCGAATACGGTGTAAGAAGTTACCGGTATGTAGGTCAGCGCCGTAAAGGTAAACTGGATCTGGCCAGCCCCTCTATTGAACGGGATCCGGAAAAATGTATTCTCTGCGGCCGCTGTGTTCGCGTGTGTCACGAAATGCAGAATGTGGGTGCCATCGAAATCATTAACCGCGGATTTAACAGCACCGTTGCACCGGCTATGGACCGGAGTTTGAATACGGTTGCCTGTGTATATTGCGGCCAGTGTATAGTCCATTGCCCCGTGGGTGCCCTCCGTGAAAAGAGCGATCAGAAAAGAGTCTGGGAAGCCATTAACAATACGGATAAACATGTTGTTGCGCAGATCGCTCCGGCTGTCCGGGTTGCCATTGGTGAGGAATTCGGACTTGAACCTGGTGAGATTGTAACAGGAAAGATCGTGGCCGCATTGCGGAGAATGGGTGTGGATACGGTCTTTGATACCAATTTTGCCGCCGATCTGACCATTATGGAAGAGGCAAATGAACTGATCGAACGGCTGACTAAAAACGGTACTGTTCCCATGATCACATCCTGCAGTCCGGGCTGGGTTAAATACCTTGAGCATTTCTACCCCGACCTGTTGGGCCATCTGTCTTCCTGTAAATCGCCTCACGAGATGGAAGGGGCGATTATCAAATCCTATTATGCAAAGAAAACGGGTATTAATCCTGATAAAATTTTTGTTGTATCCATCATGCCCTGTATTGCCAAGAAATTTGAAGCCCAGCGGCCTGAACTGGGAAAAGAACAACAGGATGTGGATGTGGTGATAACCACCCGCGAGCTTGCCCGAATGATCCGGTCGGCAGGGTTGGATTTTTCCAGGCTGCCGAATGAAGCCTTTGATGATCCCCTGGGTGAGTCTACAGGTGCAGGAGCCATTTTCGGTGCCGCAGGAGGTGTGATGGAAGCAGCTCTGCGGACAGCTCATTTCATGCTTACCGGTAAAGATATGTCCGTCATTGATTTTTCACCCATCCGCGGACTTCAGGGTGTTAAGGAATCTGTGGTTGAGATCGGCGGGCTTAAATTGAAGGTCGCAGCCGTAAGCGGATTGAAGAATATTGATAAGTTGCTGAAAGATATGCGAGAGGGTAAATCCGATTATCACTTCATCGAAGTGATGGCTTGTCCCAACGGGTGTATCAACGGCGGCGGTCAGCCTCAGCCCAGCACTCCGGAAAAAATCCGTAAACGGACAGAAGCGATTTATAAAATCGATCAGGGGCTCCCGAAACGCTGTTCACACTATAACGAATCTATTAAAAAACTCTATAGTGAATTCCTCGAAAAACCGGGAAGCCATACTGCTCACGACCTTCTCCATACCCATTATACAGAACGTAACAGGCATTAATAATATTTTATAAGGTGAAAAGAATATGAACAACAAAATACTCTTAATTGATGACGATGCTGATATGATCAACATGTATCAGCCTTTCCTGCAGAAAAACGGCTTTGAAGTTGAAGCCGCTTATAACAGTGAAGAAGGAAAAAAACTCTTTAAATCATTTAAACCCGATATTGTTTTTGCCGATCTGGTTATGGAACACTTTGACTCCGGTTTTGTTTTGTGCCACTGGATGAAGAATCAGGCTGAGCGTGAAAAAGCACATATTGTTATCTTTACGTCTACCGGGCATGAAACCGGATATCGTTTTTCTACCCAGACTTCCGAAGAAAAGAGCTGGATCAATGCTGATGATTATCTGGAGAAACCCATTTCACCAAACGATCTTCTTCAATATATTAAGGACAAAGTTCTGAAAGTAAAGTGAAAATACTAGATGCCCGAATTCTGATTATTGACCCGGATACCAACGTTGTCGAATTCCTGAAAACCCATCTGGGAAACCAGCATGCGGTAGATACGGCTGATAACGGGATAGATGGTATTGCCAAAGGATCTTCCTCAGAGTATGATATATACTTCATTGCCATGTCTCTGCCGGATATCAGCGGCAGGGATGTACTTCATGCGATACGGAAAGTCCATGAGGAATCCATCTGTATTATGATGTCATCCAAACCGTCTATTGATTCTGCCGTTCAAACGACCCAGATGGGGGCATACAATTATATATCCAAACCTTTTGATGCAGATAAGATCGTCCCTATAATCCACCGGGCTCTGGAACGGCGATGGTATATTTTGGAAGCCAGACGTCTCCAGAAGGAGAGAGAAAACAATCTTGCCGAATTAAGTGTGGATAAATCACGCCTTTCCACGGTCATTCATTCCATTGATGATGGTATTCTGGTGATTAATCAGAATAAAGAAATCATTTTTTATAATCCCCGCTTTCTACAGCTTATTGATACGGACAGACAAATAATAATCGGGGATTCCATGTTTCGATATCTTCCCCAAAACCTTCAGAAACAGATCTGTGAAATTCTTTTAGAATCCGAATTTAATCCGAAAGTGAGCGCAATCAGGCAGGAACTGGTTATTAAACCGCCCCTCGATTTGGTTGTGATGGCGAATACAGCCCCGATTTTAGGTGAAAACAATCAGCTTTTGGGCGTTGTATCCGTCCTTAGGGATATAACGGAAATGAAACAATTGGACCGGTCCAAATCCCAGTTTGTCAACATGGTTGCCCATGAATTGAAAGCACCTTTGGCGGCTATTCACAGTTATCTTAAAATGATCATTGATAATACGCTGGGAGATGATGTCGTAACATACAATATGTATCTGAAACGTTCACTGGAGCGGACATCGGCTCTCACGGACCTGATCAATGACCTGATGAATATTTTCCGCATGGATTCCACCGGTGTAAAAAGGAATCTTGAATTAATTGAAGTTGCAGATTTGCTTGAGAATACACTTGAATTATTTAAAGCCCAGATGGATGAACGGGAAATCAAGGTCAATCTGGCGCTGAAACACGGACTCTATATTAAAGCCGATTCGGAAGAGATACGCAGGGTGTTTACGAATCTTATATCGAATGCAATCAAATATAATAGATACGAAGGCAATATTCACCTCTCCTGCACTGAAGACGGACGCTGGGCTAAAATAACTGTTCAGGATACAGGGATCGGTATGACCGCAGAGGAAAAAGAACGGCTGTTCCAGGAATTTTTCAGGGCAAAAAACCCTCATACACGGGAAATAACAGGAACCGGCCTCGGACTGGCAATACTGAAAAAAATTGTTGATGAATATGCCGGACGGTTAACCGTTGATACGGAATATGAAAAAGGCAGTACGTTTACAGTCTATCTTCCAGTAGCTGGTAGTCAGTAGCCCAGTTACTCCATAATCAGACTAAGGGCTGTCGTTAGTTTCAGGACATTCTGGTTAGCAGTTCGAAGGTCATTTGCAAGTTTGCAGGCAATATTTCTCATAATAACCACACCTATATGAGGATGCTGCAGGGCCAGTTTTTCAAGATCGTCATTTTTTATGATACCGATTACGCAGGGTTTTTGAGCTTTAACATTTGCACTGCGCGGGATTTGGGGCTGTATAAGGCTCATCTCACCAATAAAAGGACGGTTTTCATGGGTCAGGCATATAAAAGTCTTTTCCCGGGTATCACGACTTCCTTCCGACAGGGGAAAAGTAAGTGCCTGGGATATCTCAACTTCACCCTCCAGAAGCAGAAACATAAAACCACCTGTATCGCCTTCATGAATTATCTGTTCGTCTGTCTTATAATGACGGATCTGAACAATCGGATAAAAAGTTCTGATCTCTTCCGGGGACAGTCCCTTGAAAAACGGGTATTCATTTAAGTAATTTTGACTCATAGTATCACCGTATCAGAACAGCAAGATCATCTTCAGAGATAACATAATCATCATCAGGATTCAGATGAAGTTTGATTCTGCTTTTATCTCCCAACGAACGTCCCGCCATTCTTAGTTTTCGTTCAATAAAGGCATCAAGCTGACTGGAATCTGCAGATAAAAAATCGGAAAAGGAGACATTTTTTTGTTCTTTAACCACGCCAATCATCAATGCCTTTTCGGACTGTCTGAAAAATTCCCATGATTCCCGGAATGTTTTTCCCACCAGCGATGCCGGTATTTTTTTCCGGCACATGGACGGGTTTTCTTTATGGTTCAACAGTTGAAAATATGCCTGGGGTATGCCCGGCATCAGAACGGAAGAAGCCAGAATAAATCCGCTGAACTCATCCCTTACAATAACTTCATCCGCATTTGCCCGCTTTAAATGTGCCTTATTATCACTACGGCTGATAAAGGCTATGACCGGTATTTTAGACGAAATTGATTTTATGGATAGCGTTGCAAGGACTGTTTTTTCATCGGGATCACCCTGCTCATCCGTTTCATTGGGAATAATGATCACGGATCGCGCATTTTTTATATTTGCTCTTTCCAGAACATATTCTTTCGTGTAATCTCCCCGGACATATTGAATATCTACATTTTTATATTGATAAATAATATTGTTCACCTCTTCTTCCGGAATATCATTGATCAGAACAATGGAACCGGGATTAAATTCCATAAAGAGGGAAATAATGGATTCAATCAGATCAACAGCCTTTTCGTTCCAACCGCAGATAATGATGTGATCTGAGATTTTTATCTTTTCCAAACCTTTGCCCTCCCTGATTTTTCTGGCAACAAAAGCAGATGAAATCGTTGCCGTAAGCATGGATACAATCGTGATTCCGCCAAACATGATGACAACGGCTATAAGCCGGGGCGTACCGCTTCCCGGTACAATATCCCCGTATCCCACAGTCGTTATTGTAACAAAAGCCCACCAGACCGCATCCTGAAATGTATTAAAACTGTTTCGGTCAATAAGGTAAATGATGAAAGATCCCAGGAGCGGGACCGTCATTAAACCGATCAGTATTGGTATGTAGCGCTGATGGGACAGGAAATGGCGGGTGTTTTTCCAAATATTCATGAATGGTTTTACTTATTTTTTAAAATTTACAGCGATTTGCTCTTACATAATAAGCAATAATTATTACAAAGATATATTCTGCCATTACATATCATACATCCGGGTGGAATCCATGACAAAACGCCGTTTCTCATGATCTTCCAGTTCACTCAGATTTAAGAAAATCTCCCTTATTTCGGGAATATCCGTATTTGCGGCAATTTTTTTATAAATACGGATCAAACAATCATCCAGTTGGATGGCTGTCCGGATGATTTCTTCAACGGTGATATCATTCATTATATCAATCATTTTTACAAACTCATTCCGAAGATCTTCACAAAGTGTATATTTAAACCATGTTTCCTTTACTTTTCCAGAAATATTAGCTTCAATCCTGCTGATATTTTCTTCCAGTTGTTTTTCGTGAACCGCCAGATAATCCAGCATCATCTTTGTTCTTGCCTGATCAGTTTTATCATTGAGTTTTCTGTAATATTCAGAGAGTTTATGATGGAAATCTTTTGCATAATTCAGAACATCCTGTGCCTGTTTAAAACTAATCATTGCATAATCTCCTCGCGGGGTATGGAAGCTCCAAGTTTTTCAATTTCACGGATATCGACAATACCTTGAATTTTTTCATTCAATACGGTATTTAATACAGCTTTGGCAAGTACTGTTACATGAACCGGCGAATACTTCGCAGGCAATGTTCCGATAATGGGAATACGGCTGCCCAGGCGTGTCAGGGAGGCAATAAATTCCGAGCCTTTCCTGCCGGGACCGAATACTAAACCGGGACGTATGATCACGGATCTGGCATTTTGCTCCAGCAGGAACGATTCAGCGTCCCTTTTTGCCGAAATATACCGTTTCAGCAGGGGAGGGGCATCGCTTGCGGAAATCATGACAAAAACGGGAACGCGGGCGGTAAAAGCGGCGGATGCAGCGATTATCACGCTCTCTCCGTTCAGGCGTTCAAACGTGATATTGTGCTCCGGCCTTTCCCGGAGTATGCCGATGGTATGAATCACGGCATCAACACCGGATAAATAACGGGACCAGCGGTCAAGATTGAAAATATTTGCCGAGATCCAGTTGACTTCCGACATCCATGATTCTGTATAGTCCGGATATCCGCGTCTGGATACGGAAATAACTTCAAATCCGCACAGGACTGCAGTTTTGCAGATTTCCAGACCGATGAAGCCATTACCTCCGGTAACAAGCAATTTCATACCGACCTCCGGACAATTAGCGATTTATATATTAAAGATAGGATTTACCCTGTTGAATGGCAAGAATGAGTTTTTGCAACGGCTGTTAAAAGCTCCCTGTCTTGAAAAAATTCTCAACCGTTTCAATTCCGCAGGACCGGGCCTCTTTAAGGGGCCCGGCATAGAGTATCTTACCCTTATCCAGAAAGACGATTTTGTCCGCAATACGGTGTATGCTAGCCAGTTCATGGCTCACGACAATGATCGTCATATTGAATTGCTCTTTTATAGTCAGGATCAGTTCATCAAGAGAGGCACTGGTAACCGGATCCAGACCAGCTGATGGTTCATCACAGAAAAGGATCTCAGGATCAAGAATAATTGCCCGTGCCAGGGCAGCCCGTTTTCTCATACCCCCCGACAATTCAGACGGGAGCAACCAGGCCGCTTCTGATAATCCCACCCATTTCAGTTTAACTGCCACATTCTTCTCTATAAGGTCAGGATCAAGCCGGCTGTGCTGTTCAAGGGGAATGGCTATATTGTCTCTGACTGTCATTGAATTTAAAAGGGCACCATTCTGGAAGAGAACCCCCATCCGCCGGAGCATCCGGTTATGCCTGTTCTCATCCGTCCCGTTAAAGGGTTCTCCAAAAATATGGATACTCCCCGATTCGGGTTTTATCAGCCCGGTTATGGTTTTAAGCAGTGTGGTTTTACCGCATCCGCTTTCTCCCAATATAACGGTTATTTCATTGGGAATTATATCAAGGTTGATATCGTCTAAAACGGTTTTCTCTCCAAACCGGACAACAATATCTTTAATTTTTATGAGTGCTTCAGACATAACGATTTACATGTAAATAAGGCTGAACAAGGCGTTTAAAACGATGACTGCAAAGATGGATGCCACAACGGATGACGTTGTGACTTTTCCCACGCCTTCGGCTCCTCCTTCTGCCTTAAAACCATAGAAACTGGCAATTATCACAATAACCCACGCAAAAAAGACGCTTTTGCTCAGTCCGATCAATAAATCTTTGACTTCAAGAATACTCAGTGTTTCGTTGAAGTATGAGACGTAAGTAAGATCCAGATAGGTTAAACCGACAATGAAGCCGCCTACTATTCCCAGAATGATGGATATCATGACTAAAAGGGGCATGCAGATTGTAATGGCAAGGAATTTGGGCACAACCACATACCGGATGGGATTCAGAGCCATCATTTTCAAGGCGTCCAGTTCCTCGGTTACTTTCATGGTGGATATTTCCGCTGCAAATGCTGAACCGCTTCGGCCGGCAATAATTATGGCCGTCATCATGGGCCCCATTTCCCGTACCATTGAAATAGCGATCAAATCCGCCACATAAATACCTGCACCGTATTGCCGCAGTTGCGCTGCGGACTGAAGGGCGATAATAAGTCCCAAAACAATGGATAACAATCCCACAATTCCCACGGCATTGCTGCCGATTAAAAAGATTTGCTGAGCCACGGCACCTTTACGGCGGCCCTTTGATATAAAAATACCGTATAAAGACCAAAGCATGATTTCCGATGTAAGGTAAAAAATATCAAGGATATTCTTTTTCACCATCAGGGCTGTATTCCCCACGCTTTCAAAAAATCCGGGATGTTTCGGAGGAAGCTGGATTTTCAAATCGCGGGATGAAAAATGATCAAGGGCTTTTTGCACCTTATCTGCGGCATTATTTAACGGAATGCCGGGAAATATTTCACAGGAAAGCCAGTCTAAAAAAACCACACCGCTGCCGTCCGTGTATGTTAAATCTTTTAAATCAATGGATTGGACAGGTTTTTTTTTATTACGGCGGACCAGTTTTTTCAGGCCGGGAACGGTTTGATGCGTCAGATCTCCAACTATGCGGAGTTCGTTATTTTCAAAAACAAGTCTGTCGGATTTTTTAACCATTTAGCTGTCTTTCCTGGCGATTGCCGTTTACCGGGCAAAATAATTAATCCTCAAAAACAGGGCATGGCGGTTTACTATATATTCTTTGCCCGATTCATCCTGCTTGTTCCGCAATCTCAGGCGGTAATCAACAGAGATATATTTAAACAGTTTCAGGTTTAATACATTTTCCCATTCAATAGTTGCCATTTCATCACTACGGAAAGGAAAAAGAAAATCGGCATTTGTATAGTATGTAAGATTCAGAGGGAGCTGGAAATTCCCGATAACAGAGACTTCCGCTCCTCTTTTCTGCAGGGATTCCTGTGCTTTAAAGAGTTTATAGGTAACATTATTGACCGTTTCTTCCTCTTCGGAAAAGAGATGAACATTGTTATAATAATCCTGCCGCAATCCGAATCCGGCTCTTACATTAAGATTGACTCTGCCGGTGTTGAAAGCCCTTAAATTAATACCAACCCCCTCTTTCAGCGTCAGAGGCATAAAACCGTCTTTTGTTTTCACCTGTTTCACTTGTAACGCTTCTTCAACCGTATTGCCGTCAAGAGCCTTTTTTCTGTAATTAATCGGGGATGCAAAATAAGTATACTCGTTTAAAAGGTGCGTTTCAATGTCGAAACGTCCGTAAATGCCCATGTTTTCCAGAAAGTAAAGAATCAGTGTATTTCTGAAATAGATGTCGTCATTGGATATTCTGAATCCTGTTTCCGATGTCCTTGTTGTCCCAAGTTCGATAAGATTTCTCAGAGTGTAATTCACCGGGAAATTATCATATGTAATTTTATTTTCAAATTGTGTGTTGAATACAAGGGTTGTTTCGTGTTCAGTTCTGATTTTTTCATTCGTACTGTTTATGGAAGCATTTCCGTAAAAGGCACTGAGAAAATGCCAATGTCCGATTGTGCCCGCCTCTTCGGCTTCTTCCAGGACTCCGGCACCAATAAGATTTCCCGGTGTTCCGTCAGGATTGGTGGCAACAACGATTGTAATTTTTTGAAACTCTCCTTCATTTAAATAAACGGTTGTAAAATTGCTGTAGGAATTAAAGGGTTCGTTGTTGATCGTAATTTTATAACGGCCCGGTTCAACCATCCAGATTTGCTGTTTTTCCCCGTATTCACGGCGGGCTGGAACACCGATACCGTAGGTCATACCATCTTTGGAGTCAAAGATCTCGAAAGGGACTTTTACAACTTCCTGACGTTCGTCAATGACATTCACGATGAGACAGCTCCAGTCAGGCTGTATAATTGTTTTATACCGCGGGTGAATCTGAACATTCTCTTTGATCATGAGCTGGCGCCTGCTGCCGGAACCGTATTCAAGAGTATAAATACCGGCCGGAAGGGAGACGGACTGACCGGGAATACCGTCATATTCATCCCCGTCCTGGCTGTAGATTTTATAGGGCGGTTCATTGTCTGCTTTGGAAATTGCCGGGAGGAGCAATGCACCCATTCCTTCGTCTGCCGCTTCTTCAATTTCCTGAAGAAGTGAATCCCGGGGAAATTCAGATTCATCAATTTCAGGTTCCTGTTCCTGAGTATAGTATCTGAGAATTTTATAAAGAAAAGCATCTGTTTCTTCCAGGATAATTTCATTGATAGTCTGTACAAAAGTTTCAACCTTGTCATCCGGGATCGTTTGTTCACGGCTGACCGAATGCTCAATGATCCGGTGTTGGCCCTGGGTCTCAATAAATTGAAAATTCATGTTTATGGAAGCTGTTTTGCCGTCTGTTCCCGCTTCATACAGCTCTATATTATTGATTCTTAAGGTTATTTCACCGTCCGGCCGCTGATCCAGAAATTCTCTTGAAACAAACCTGAACAGACCGTACACGCTGATTCTTTTTGTGATTAGACCGGGTAAGAACTCCGTAAGGCGCATAGCCCACAGATCATTGTCAGAGTATGTAATACGCGGGCCTGAATGGCGTATGACAATCTCTCTCTGGTTATAAATCGAGGGTATAATGATATCGTTGATCCGTACGGATAAGTCAAGGGGTTTTGTCTGATAAAGTTCTTTATTCTCGGTATGTGAGAAATACTCCATGACATAATAATTCCGGACCACAGCTTCACGGCTGAAACTGCAGGCGTGAATTAAAGGAATAAAAAGCAGTAGAAAAAAATACTTTTTCATCATTGGACCCTAATATCTTATCGTTTTGTACTTCGCAGTAAAATTGACGGATCATCACTGATCTGACGGGAGAACTGATTTAAAAATTCGGTTGCCTGTTTGAGCGATTCCATCGAACTGATAATATCCTGACGAGAACGGAGAACCATCAGGTCCACCCGGGTTATGGTATTGTTGAAATTTTCCAGCGCCGCAACGGCTTCTTCGGATATACGGGCCAGGTCTGCCCCCGCCAGGGTTTCATTGATCCGGTTTAATGTACTCGAAACATCATCCGTTAGGGATGTAATATCCGCCGAGGCAAGGTTTTCACTGAAAAGTATGGCATTTCCCATGATTGTATCCAGTTTCTCCAGGCTTGTACGCGTGGAACTTACCAGTTCTGCCAGTGACAGGGTCGCCGAATCAATGTTAGAGAATGTGTTTAACAGCGGCTGACGGTTTTCTTCCAGAAGATTCTCAGCCTGAAATAGTATATTTTTTACTTTCAACTGGTTATCATAAGCGGTAATGGCTATAAGATTGTTGAGGAGAATTTCAAATTTTTCGGCTATTTCTTCTGCTTTCCCGGTAATATCATCAAAATAGGATATTCCTGCCGTAATGGTGGACCCGGGTTCAAGAAATTCAGCCTCATTGCTTCCGCCTGTAAGTTCGATCTGTTTCAGACCGGTAATCCCAATACTCACTAGCGTTGCCACCATATCTTCTTTAATGGGTGTGTCTTCTTTAACGCTGATTTGTACCCTTACCTGACTTATATCATCTTTATCAATGGTAATATCGTCAACCTGGCCGATGGTTATTCCATAAAACTTTACCGAACTGCCTGTCTGCAAACCAATAACGGAGACATCCCTGTAATTTATAAAATAAACATCTCTTTTCTGCATGAACTGATTTCCGGCAACAATAACAAATGATACTATCAGAATGGATATGGAAAGAATCAGAAAAATTCCCAACCGGATTTTTTGTGCTTTGCTGGCCATAGTTTTTTATTCTCCCGGATCAAAAATCCCTTAAAAAGATCCGCCTTTAGTTAATTTCAAGGTATTGTTAATCATCGGGCGGATTCTTTGTATGTTAAGATATATCAGTGAGAAGTTCCAATTATTTTTGGAGAAGCAATATGTTAAGTCTGTATAAGCTGTACGCCGGCCGGCGGTGCCGTACGCTGCAGCTGATTAAAAGCTCATGTGTCCAGAGAACCCTTGAACCATTCAAGTCTTTTGAGTTTCTCACATCTCTTCAATCTTAGATATCTAAAGTCATAAAATATTGAAAAGTTCTCCGTATATTTTATGCTTGCAGAAAACACCCTAAAAGCGGGGTTAAAGGAAAAGAAATGACGAAAAGAAAAGAAAATTTTAGAAATATTGCAATCATTGCTCATGTGGATCATGGAAAAACCACACTTCTTGACGGAATGCTCCGTCAGAGTGGTGAATTCAGGGAGAATCAGGTGCTTGTGGACAGGGTGATGGACTCCATGGATCTTGAGCGTGAACGGGGAATCACAATTACTGCAAAAAACACATCGGTACGATTCCGGGATGTTAAAATCAATATCGTGGACACACCCGGCCACTCTGATTTCGGTGGTGAGGTTGAACGGAGCCTGAATCTGGCTGACGGTGCTCTTCTGCTGGTGGATGCCAGCGAAGGACCTCTCCCTCAAACCCGTTTTGTCCTGAAAAAAACTCTGGAGAAAAAACTTCCGGTAATTTTAGTCATCAATAAAATAGACAGAAGTGACGCCCGTATTGACGAAGTGGTTAATGAAGTTTATGATCTGTTTCTGGATTTGGATGCGAATGAGGATCAGATTGATTTTCCCATCATCTATACTATTGCAAAACAGGGAATTGCCCGACGTAATCTTCAGGATAATTCCATCTCTTTAATACCCTTATTTGAAACAATTTTAGAAACAATCCCGGCTCCTGTTGCAGACGATGATGCACCGGCTCAATTCTTAGTGACCAACCTTGATTATGATCCGTATGTTGGACAAATTGCAGTAGGCCGCCTTTACAATGGTATTCTTGAAATGAACAGGAATTTTGCTCTCAGCGGTAAAGCCGGGCTTATAAATGGTATTAAATTTTCTTCCTGTTATCATTTTGAAGGATTGCACCGTATGCAGACAGACCGGGTTGTATGCGGTGATATCATTGCCGTAGCTGGTGTGAAGGGTGTTTCAATCGGAGATACAATTACTTCTGAAGATGATCCACAGCCTCTTCCGCGTATTACCATCGGTGACCCTACAATTTCCATGATATTTTATGTTAACAACGGTCCGTTTACAGGACGTTACGGGAAATATCTCACATCCCGCCATCTCAGGGAAAGGCTTCACAAAGAAGTTCTGGGTAATGTATCTCTTTTAGTAAAACAGCTTCATCGCGCGGATGCTTTTGAAGTTTGCGGCCGGGGTGAACTCCAAATGGCCATCCTGATTGAAACGTTACGCCGGGAAGGATATGAGTTCATGGTGTCCAAACCCCGGGTAATCACCCGTGAGGAAAAGGGACAAATCCTGGAACCTGTGGAAAGGATTTTTGTTGATGTCCCTGATGACAAGGTCGGAATTGTTACCGAAAAACTATCTTCCAGAAAAGGACGGATGACGGATTTGGTGAATAATGGTCATGGCCGGGTTGATCTGGAATTCGTAATCCCATCACGGGGTCTCATTGGTTTTCGGAGCCAGTTTCTCACAGATACAAACGGTGCCGGTATCATGAATACACTTTTCGAAGGACATGCCCCGTGGTTTGGTTCTATTCCCCACCGGATGAATGGGGCAATTGTTGCAGATCGTCCCGGCAGAGTTACGGCCTATGCCTGCCAGGGAATGGCGGACCGGGGAGAACTCTTTGTGGAACCGGGAACAGAGGTCTATACCGGAATGGTTATTGGAGAACGGAACCGATCGGAAGATCTTCCGGTGAATATTACCCGGGAAAAAAAACTGACCAATATGCGGGCTGCCGGTTCAGATAATACCATCCCCCTCAGACCTGCCCGAAAAATGAATGTGGACCGGTGTATCGAATTTATTTCGGACGATGAGCTTATCGAAATTACCCCTGAAACTGTCATCCTGCGCAAAATGGAGCTGGATCCGAATAAAAGAGCCCATCTCCGGAAACAGATGACTTAAAAACGTATTCACAATTACTATGCAGAATGAGCCCTGGAAATCAGGAAAGATGTCGTAAATAAACGGCCGGAGATGTAAATTAATTCCGATTATCCGGATATAAACTGAACCGTAAAAACCGGGAGGTATCCCTATTAAATTTTTACATTCACTGCTTATTCTTATCTTGTTTGTACATGTATCCGTCTCAGATGCATCTCCCGAAGAAAAATCCATCCATCAGCAGGAATGGGAATACTACCTTCAATTCGAACAAGAGAAGCTGCAACCCGGACCGGTGCCGGATATTGTTCCACTGGACCGTTCCATGAGCACGTCCCGCTATCTGAAGCGGGATGTTTTCGGGTATCTTCCCTATTGGGAACGGTCATCCGCCCCTCAATATTTCCAGTATAATCTTCTGTCACAAATTGCCGTATTCGGTTGGACCGTCAATCCGTACGGAAATCTGACACAGCCGTCCGGCTGGCCCTCTGACTGGACTGCCATGGTGAATAATGCCCACAAATACGGTGTTAAGGTTATTATGTGTGTTATCGAATTTGATGCGGAAGAGATGCATACACTCATAACAAATTCCTCAAATACCCGGAATTTTATAGATAATGTGATCAATGAAATTGATTTTTATAACCTTGACGGTGTGAATATTGATTTTGAAGCACCCCGGAATGAAGACCGCGGGCAGGTCATGAACACTTTTATGCAGCAGTTAACGGATTCGGTCCATACACGGCTCGGACCTGAATATGAAGTCTCTTTTGCCGGCCCGGCGGTGAACTGGAGTAACCGCTGGGATCTGGCAGGACTGGCTGACGCCTGTGATTATATCTTCATCATGGGGTATTCTTTCTGGGGAAGCTGGAGTTCCACGGCCGGTCCGTCCGCCCCCCTGAGCGGGGGTTCAAGAAATATTTCAACCACTGTTCAGAATGATTACGGCAGTGCGGATCCCGAAAAGCTGATTCTTGGCATTCCTTATTACGGAAACCGCTGGCAGACTGTGAACCGGTCCGAAAACGCAACTTCTGTGAGTTATATCGGATCTCTTTTTTACAGGACCGGAAAAGATCTGTTCAATACCCACGGCAAATTATGGTCTGAAACCTTTCAGGTTCCGTGGGGAACCTATTATGATAATGAGAAGTGGTATCAGTTCTGGTGTGACGATGCTCAGAGCCTGGGACTGAAATATGACCTGGCGGATAACCATAACCTTCGGGGAACGGGCATGTGGGCATTGGGTTATGATGGTTCAAATATGGAATTCTGGAATTTGCTGGCCAAACGGTTTTACGATTTCCCGGAAGATGAATATCTGGCGGTTTTTGACGGGAGTTTAGACATTTTCGACACACAGCCCACATACAGCGGTTCCACCCGGGGTCTCATCAGTGATTCTTATGTTACATACGACAGCACACAGGCTTATACAGGTTCCGGTTCCGGCAGGTGGGTCCTTATGGATGATCCTGCAGTCGATACAGACTGGAGAGTCCGCATTCTGGCAAACCGGGGGGATAAATTTCTGAACAGGGGTTTATCTCCAGACGGAAGTATTGTGCTTTATCTGAAAACCGATACATCTCCCGGTAAAACAATTGCCCTGGCCATGGATGACATGGCAGGGGGGATGGAGATATCCCCTGCACTTGACATCGTTGGTGACGGGAATTGGCATGAATACCGGTTTGAACTCCGGGGGGAGGGATGGACATCCTTTTTCAACGGGAATGGTGTATTGGACGGACCCATAGTTTCCCTTGATGCGATTATGCTTTATAGTCCTGAACAAGAGGAAGACTGGGTTCTGAACATTGATGCTCTGCGCTATGAAAGAACACCGTCGTCAAATCTTGCTTCACAGCCCGAAGTATTTGAGTTGTACCAAAATTATCCCAATCCCTTTAACGGGCAGACAACCATTCATTATTCCATTCAAGAGCCGGGACATGCCGTTTTGAATATTTATGATATTAACGGCCGCTTTTTGGAACAGCCTATCAACACCTGGCACACTCCGGGCAGTTACGCTGCGGTTTTTTCATCTGCAAACCATGCAAGCGGTGTCTATATCTATCAGTTGTCGTTGGGAAACATGCATGCCGCCGGTAAAATGACGATTCTAAAATAAGTTATTTTCTACCGGCTACCGGAATAAGTATCGAGTAGCGTGGTCCGGGTAGCGTGGTCCGGGTAGCGAGGTCCGGGTAACGAGTATTTTTTGTCACCCCGTCCCCTTACCGGTCATTGAGTAGATCATCCCCTGAAGATTTCCCGATTAATCGAGACTAATTTCACAGGGTAAAGCGGTCGTATCGAGATGCCGATCACCGGCTATCGTTAAGACTTTCAGTGAAAAATTTCCTCGAATAAAGTTGATGTTTGTGAATTAGACAAATAAAATCTTAGATTTAAAGTTGTTTTTAATATACCCTTATGTAAATATGGAGGCACACAGATGGGGCGTTATGTAGGAACGGTTGTGAGAGGGATACGAATGCCGATTATACGTACAGGCGATGCTGTTGAAAAAATAGTTGTGGAAAGAATTCTTGAAGCATCGGAAGCGGGTGGATTCACAATCTGTGACAGAGATATAGTGGGAATTACGGAATCGGTCGTAGCCCGGGCTCAGGGGAACTATGCCTCAGTGAATGCCATTGCAATAGATTTGAAAGCAAAATTCGGCAGTGAGAATCTGGGAATTGTTTTTCCAATTCTAAGCCGTAACCGTTTTGCTATCATCCTCAGGGCAATTGCCCGCAGTACCAAACATGTAACGATACAGTTCAGCTATCCTTCTGACGAAGTGGGAAATCAGCTTATTGAGCAGGATGTATTGGATGAAAACGGAATCAATCCATGGGACTGTCATTTAACAGAAGACCGGTTCAGAGAACTGTTCGGTAGCAGAGTTCATCCTTTTACGGGAATCGATTATGTTGCCTATTACCGTTCACTTGTGGAAGAAGAAGGATCCGGCTGCACCATACTTTTTTCCAACCAGCCTCAAACCATATTGGATTATACGCAAAACGTATTGATTTGCGATATTCATACCCGGGTTCGGACGAAAAGACAGTTGAAAGACAAAGGTGTAAAAACCGTTTACAGTCTGGATGAAATCCTGTCAGCGCCGGTCAATAACAGCGGTTATAACAGGGATTACGGATTATTGGGCTCAAATAAAGCCACGGAGGAGACGGTTAAGCTTTTTCCAAGGGATTGTCAGCCGGTTGTAGAGCGCATTCAGGAACTATTAAGAGACAAAACCGGGAAAGCAGTGGAGGTTATGATTTACGGTGACGGTGCATTTAAAGATCCGGTGGGAAAAATTTGGGAACTGGCAGACCCTGTTGTGTCGCCTGCGTATACATCCGGACTCGAAGGAACACCCAATGAAGTCAAAATCAAGTATCTGGCAGACGATCAGTTCGCGTCTCTTGCAGGTCATGACCTGAATGAAGCCATTGTCCGCCGGATCCATAATAAAAAAGAAAACCTGAAAGGTGCGATGGAATCTCAGGGAACCACTCCCCGGCGGCTCACCGACCTTGTCGGTTCTTTGTGCGACCTTACTTCCGGAAGCGGCGATAAAGGTACCCCGGTGGTTTATATACAGGGTTATTTTGACAATTACGGAGATGAGTGAGTTGAGAGGTTGAGAGGTTCAGGTGTTGGGTCAGAATATCATTAAACAAATTCAACCAAATTCACTAATCATTGATTCAATTTATTCCGTGAAATTCCCCATGTACATTGGAAGCCCTAATTCACGGGATGTATCATTCTTCATTCAACATTACTTCAAAAGCGCCGCCTTCTGTACATAAATCCGGCCGCTAAAAGACGTCCTGATTAAATATATTCCCGAAGCTAAATCATCGACCTGTATCATTTGGTTATAAGAACCCGAATCAAAGTCACGGTTCATGATTGTCATCATGCGCCGGCCGGTAAGGCTGTAGAGTTCGATGGAAACCGTCATGGGTTCAGTGAGTGTAAATGGAATTGTCAGTGTGGCATTGAACGGATTCGGATAAACCGGGTTCAGGGTGTAAGCATCAGCTACAACTCCGCTCTCAGCCTCCCCTGTGAAATACGCTTCGCTCATTTCACGGGGCTTAACCTCAACCTTCTCCAGAATGGTCTCAACCCCGGCATAATCAACGTCAGCAAGAGTATAAACGTATGTTTTACCCGGCTCAACAGACTTATCCGTGAATGCATACTTCGTTGTCTCCGTCGTCGTTCCCTGACCTTTCAGCGCATCATCGGTAGAAAAATCTGCAATGATCTCTGACTTTTGACTTTCGACTTTCGACTTTCGACTGAGGACAAACCCCTGGTTTTCAATCTCTGAACTCGTTTCCCATTCCAGTACCACGGTCCCTTTGGCTACTTTGGCGGTAAAGGAGGAGAGGGTGACGGGGAGGGATTGATCCTCATCCAGGGATCCCGGTGTGGCCAGATCCCAGTTCGTTACGGCCCAGTCACTCAGTGTATTTCCCGTGCTAAGCCGGTATATGCGTTTTCCGGCACTGGATGGCATAACCAATGCCGTAAAGCCGTCATCCGGATCAACCGCAGAGTCTGATACATCTACCAGACGATATTGCTCGTCCCCATTAATTAACGGGATTGTATTCCCTGAATTGATATAAACAACCTGACTTCCAAGTGTTACATCCCAAAAAGCCTCAAAATCATCCATAGATGCATTACGTCCTATGATTAGAAACCCTTTGGCCGGGATAATGGTGGATGGAGGAAAAGTAAAAGACTGATCAGATGCTGTTTGACTTATTATATAGTTGCTGGCATCATAGACGGAAGTCCCGAAATTGTGAATTTCCACATATTCATAAATATAATTCCCGGTACCGAGTGCATCGGCATATTCGCTGATGTAAACCGGACCGGCCATTCCTCCGGTAGTAATTGCCGTTTCTGTGGCCGCTGACGATTCACCTGCCGTATTGTAAGCTGTTACGCCGAAAGTATAGCTGATTCCCGGTAAAAGCTGTGAAACGGTTGTGGTAGTAATATTCTCCCCGACTGTTTTATTCAGGTTGCCATTTACATAAATATTGAACCCTTCTTCGTCGGCGGACTGGTCCGTCCAGTCCAGCCTCATGCTTGTATCCGTAATATTACTTACTATGAGATTTGCAGGTGAATTGGGTGCGTTACCCCAGATAGCTTCTGCATATTCGGGATGATCGATAAAAGGGTTCCTGTTTCCCTGAAGAGAATAGGTCACATCGTTCCGGTTCCGCTCAAATTCATCCACCGGATCCGAAGCGTGCCATGAAAGAAGTGTGGATTTTTTTCCCAGGTAGGGTGTGTTTTCATCCGTGGGGATGTAATCCACCATTTCCAGGTTATAATTTCCCGTGTTCTCATATCGGACCGTCATATAGAAAACCATTCGGGCCACGTCGCCTTTCACTGCATCCCGGGGCTCCCAGGCATTTGAAGAAACCTTACATTCCGTTGCTTCCGTATGCCACGTGTCTCCCCAGTCGAAATCCTTAGTCCCCCGGGAGGAATTAACGGTCCGGTCAGTCGGGCGCAAATGATGAATATCTGTATAGGCTGTATCCGATTCATTTGGGAAACCGTGGGATTTGGGCCATACGTGCTCACGGTTCCAGGAATCATTATATGTCCCGTTTCCACCATCATATTGGGAATAATCCACGCTTGTTCCCTGATCCCGGTAAGCTTTTTCCTGGGACCGCCCGGTATAGAGAAGAATCACATTATTACTGTTCTCCGGATCTTCATCCGTCTGTTCGATAGCGGTCAACACATAATCATAACTCCGCCGGGTATGCCCGCGGATAATCTTATGCAGTGCGGACTGAAGTTCCGGTCCATTTTTACCTTCCGTTCCGTTATAATATCCTTCGGGAATTGCGCCGCTGAGCATTGTAAAAAGAAGCAAAAGAGTGATAATGTATTTGAAGTTCATAATATTCCAATAAAAGGTTATCGTAATATAATAATGTAACAAATTTCTAATTAAGTGGCTTGATATATGTTTAGTCCGAGGATTTGGTAAAACCGGAAAAAAGCCCGGATATTTATCTGAAATAACCGGAAGCGGTGCGGAACCAGAGTGTTTCCGCAGCAATTCCTTTGACACAATATTAAGAATATCTCATGTTCTTTTAGGAATTTATATAAAACATTTAAGTACATCTAAACGGGTGCATCTTCTTTATGAACTCAAAAAAGAATAACATTTCTGAAAACAATACTTGATCAAAACTGATCTGATTTTTCCTGCAAAACCATTCAGGATGGATATGATAATAATTGCTGAATGTTATACATAGTTATTGATATCCAAAAGGCTGGAGTTCGACAAAAGCGATACCGTTCACGGCTTTGCCCTCCAAAGTTCCGGTAACCCAGGCAAGACCTTCATATTTGATTGTTTTTTCCATTCCATATTCCGTGAGATCAACGACAATTTCCTGATTTTCACGGATCATCCGGATTGTCAGATCTGCTGAATAATCATCGGATTCAAGAAGGATATGGTATTCCTGAACATATTCGAGTCCCGTCTCCGGACTAACCCATAGATTTCCGCCGGAGCCCGCTTCGATTGTAATATCATCCATATCCCATGAATAAACCGCGTTCAAAGCGCTGTTACGGGTTCGGTCTGTAGAATTCTTAAAGAATTTTGCGACAGGCAAAACACCTGTTCCACTCTCGATACGGATAACCATGATCGCTGCACTTTCTTCCGGAAGCATGATGGAGAAAAATTCCCAACTTGCTTTATCGATCAGAATATCAGCAGCTTCACCGCTATATGATTGGACGACATGATCCATCCACATCACTCCTTTAGTTCCCTGACTCTCTATGTCATTATTTCGCCGTATTGAAAAACTTTCAACATCCATTAATGGCAGTGAATAATAAAATGACCCTTGACCTGCCATGGGATCACCGGTATTTCCCAGATATTGCTGAACCGAACTATTGTAGGACAATGAAATTTCAACCTGCTGCGCTTCCGTCAGATATTGAGGAAAAAACGATGCCGTTCCATACCCCTGATTCACCGTACCCAGACGGTCACGTAAAATAATCTCAGCTATGAGGGTGTCACCCATTTGATCCGGAACATAGGATGTCAGCCTGTATTCTGCATTCGGCTGGCCCAACATTCCAGAAATAAGACGCATTGTCATGAGTGATTCTTTTTGTTCCTGAGAATTTATTTTAACCTGCCAGGGACTGGAAGTTATCTGAACGTATGGTTCCATATCAATAGTATAGACCCCTCCGAAAACATATTTCCCTGAATGAGGGCTGTTAAAGGCAGCAATTGCCGGTACGGTCTGATAAATTGTCCCATAGATTTCCTGTGCAATACGCTGCATCGAAATAAAAAATACACCGGGTTTATCAGGCAGGGTATCTTCTTCCAGGCTTCCAAAGAAAAACCAGCCCCCCAGATCATATTCCATGTGCTCACTGGACAGGTATTCTGCAAGATTTTCTGAACTTTGTGTTTGCGGGAGCACATGTTTGTGTGAAAAATAGGGACTTCCGTAATCCGGTTCACTCTCCGAATCGTGGTCGCAGCCAGACCAGCTAATGATGGCCAATACATAAATAATAAATCGAATACTTCTATTCATGAATTACCCTCTTTTCGCCTGTCAGCGTTTAAATGGAAGATATACAACTTAATATAAGTTGCAATTTTAAATAATTATTGAATAATCAGGGCGGATACAATTTTAATTTAAAAATGTGCTTTTACTTCAAATGAATTTTAATACTGCCTGTCCTATGAGTATTTAAGCCCGTGAACCTCTCAACGCAAATGCAGTGAGCCGTTCATTCAAAATCAACGAACTCAATTCAGCACTCAGGATTCCGTATTCAGCCAATTAATAGTTAAATTGTATCTTGAATCATCGTGTTTCTCTCCGGCCTCATTATTTTTCCTTTCTTTGGTTCTTAATCTGAATTTTTCAAATTTAAAAAAAAGAGCAAGTCCATACGGTTCTATAATAACACAGACTCTAATACCTTATTGGAGAAAAAGTATATAAAGAAGCAGTCCGAATGCCTGAACCGGATAATTCAACGGGGAGACCACCTCCGGATGTTGATTCCTCACAGCACGGTGTTTTTTCGGAAGGACACATTGAATATCTGTCCTATCCCATTTGGTCTGCCATCTCGTAACTGTTTTGAAATTAAACCCGAAATTGCACGGATAATCAATGACTTCCAGACACCAGCGCCGTTTTGAGCCGGTTGATTTTTTTCTAAATATTAATGTCATACAAAAGCCGCCCGGTGAAAGGCGGCTTTTAAGTATAGTTCTGCTATTCCAGAGAAATCACTTCATAAACACCATCTTTTTTGTCTCAACAAAATCACCGGCCTGCAATTGATAAATATACACTCCTGTAGAAACCTGTTGACCAGAGCTGTTGGTGCCATTCCAGATGATATCATGCCAGCCGCTGCTTTGATTCTCAAAACGCCAGTTTTTGATCAAGCGTCCTGATATATCATAGATCATAAGGTTTACATGTGATTGCTCCGGCAGGCCGTATTGGATCCGTGTTGCGGGATTGAAGGGATTGGGATAATTCTGTCCCAGTATATAACGCTCCGGAATCACTGTACCGGGATTCAGGGAAACAGCCTCTGTGGGGAAGCCGTCCAGGGAAATATTATTAAAGGTCACCCGATTACCCTCGTCAGCACTCATATCTGAACCCCGGAAACGGAGCCGGATCCTGAAACAGGGATTGTCCCCGCTTTCAGGGATATCTGTAAAATCGGCTGTGAAGAGCTGATAAGTATTTCGGAGTTTAAATGCTTGTGTAATACCGTCTGTCTGCCAGAACGTATCATTGGGGTTTACAGAATAATCCAGGAACAGGGAGTCTGCGGCCCCTTCATCCTTTGCGGCGAACGTGAAGACCACCTTTTCATAATCCGTTGTGGGAAGGTGAAAAATGAGTGTATTCTCCCCGCCGTCACCGGTGAATGGCTGTTTTATCTGAACGCCTCTCATGGCGGCATCACCGTAGGCTTTCCCCTCATTCCCTTCCGGGCGGTAATTGAGTTCCGTGGGTGCATTCCGCCGTTCCATGGAGGCCTTCCGCCAGGAGGAATGTGCCGGTGTAAAGGGATATCCGGCCAGGGCTGAATGAAACGCTATGTATGCTCCGGAACCTGTTCCCCCGCCGGCATCAATGTTTTCCAGTGGAGTATCATTGGGAAGGGATGTGTCGAATATCCAGAAATGGATAAGCTGCGAGCTTAAACCCGGTTTAAAATGGGCTTTATAGCTGATATTTTCATAGTGAACCCTGTTAGAGATACAGGCCTTATCAGATTCAAGGCCTTCCCAATGGCTGAATGCATAACCGGGAGCAGGTACGGCTTCCAGTTCAACCGGAATACCCTTAAAATATATTCCTTCCCATGGATAAGGTGATTTTTGGATACCCGGGTCATCAGAACAAATGTTTACCGTATTCATTCGTATAAAACCCATTTTATCATCAGAGACATCGAGCGTTATTTTATATTGTCCTTCAAGCTCAAAAAAACCGGACAGGTGTTCCCGCTGCCAATAAGGCCGTTCAGAAATAAATATTAACGTATTGTCGAAATAATTATTCCAGATATCCATATTTTCTGGTTTATTCCAGCGGCTGATATGTGAAGGCATTTCGTCTTCGATGTTCTTTTTAAGATCAGTAAATATTCCGGTTACGCGTTCAGGTAAAAATGCCGTGTTTAATAAATCTGCAAAACGGTTGATAAAATATATTTTAAAAGAATCATTTTGCAAAAATTCTCTGAATAAAAAAGTGGACCAATCCGGATTTGGCCAATCCGGTCCGTTTTCCATTGCAGCAAATTCCAGCGTGTTGTGAAGGTATGTTTCCTGAGCAATAGTATTTCCTCCCGATTCAGAAAATGCCAAATCAATCCCCCAGTCCATATCAAAAAGAAACCACCGCCATCTTCCGTCATGGCCATAAGGTGCATAGGGGTCATATTGAGTTTGCAGCCGCCAGAAATCAACATTGTTTCCGGGCCAGTCTATGTTTCTGTAAAAGATGTTGACAATTTGAAAATCGGTAAAATTTTCCACATCTATCCGGGTCTGGATGTATGTATAATTTTCCCGGGATTGCAGTCCATTATGCTCTATATAATCTAAAGTTTCATAATAATGATTATTGTTACCTTCTTTCACCCGTCCCCACAGTTCAAGATGGTCTATCTGTTCAGTATTCACCCCATAGACACGATTCAGATAATACTTGTCAAAACGTTCTCTGATATTATGAATACCCCAATACTCTCCATTAATATATAATATGGAAGGGCGGTAGGCCTGAGTATCAAGGTTCAGGTGTGAAACAGTTGCCTGTAATGCTGCATCCCTGAACATTGATATTTGCCAGTCATTACCGGAATTTCTCAGAATCAGGCGTTGATAACCCTGATAGGGCTGATCCGGAAAAAAACCATACATAAAGGTATCTTCACCATATCGGCTTCTTGCATAAAGACGAAGAGATTTCATGGGTAATTCACGGGTCCATCCGCCATGGATACGGATACCGGCATTTTGTGATAAAACACAGGAACCGTTTGTTTCAAAAAATTCCAATGAAGCCGGACGTTCCCAACTATTATTCCAGTTATTGTTATAATAAATACCCTGATCAGCCCCAAAAAGATTCAGGCTATCCGTGATCAGTGAAAATACCGGTAATGTTAAGTTGTCAACTCCATTGTCATTCACAAAGAAGGTACCGGTTAATTCTGTGGAAAAGTAGCCGGGTTTAACAGCCTTAGCACGTAAAACCGTTGCTTTTTTCACTTTTTCCTGTGGCGGCATCCAGCGCCATCCTGTGTTGATTAATGAATACTTGTCCGGGTTTTGATCAGCATTTTGTATCTGCAGCGGATTTTGATAAAGAAGAGATGTCTCAGAAGGTTCATTGCCGTTTAATGTATAGTATATGTTTACTTCAGGATCAGGATGGGTGATAGACAGATCAAATACTTCATTGTAAAACCCGGGTAAATGGGAAAAAACGGGCGGCTCAAGTATTCCGTTGTATGGTTGGGAGTGATTAGGTTCCCCGGGTGTGGGAGCATGGAAAAAATACCACCCTTCTGAACCGTCAGGCTGACGGCCGTAGGAGATATCACGGATAAGCTGCACAGGAGCAACTTCATCCTGCATAAAACCGTTTGAATCAAACAAAAGAAGAGGTTCTCCATCGGATTTTAGTGAAAAATTTGTATGGAGTTCAGAACCGGTACTGCCAAGATAAAGATCAAATGCTAAATCTGAACTTCCGGCAGAAGACTGATGGACTTGAACGGCAAGTGTATTTTCACCCTGGTTTAGATATGTTTTGGAGATATCATAGGAACAGCTATCCAGAACATGAACAATTACATTTGAAAGTGTTTTGTAATCTATGGTTCCCGCCGGCATATTATGACGGACGATTTCAGTGCCGTTCAAATAGATGACAGCCCCGTCATCCACCTGCAGAGTCAGGCGAATTTTTCCAAGGTCCGAAACATCCTCAACGAGGAATGTTTTCCTGAAATAGGTTGCCGGGTATTTATCAGAGGCATTGGGGCCGTAACTCAGCATTGTCCCGTAATCATGTTCTAAAGGACGTCCGTATCCGAACATGGCAGGCCCCTCCGGCCATGCGGAATCATCAAAGTCAGGACTGTTCCAGGCTGTTCCCTGGTCCGAACCGTTATCCAGGTATTTCCATATCGATTCAAATTCAATCAGAGTGCAGGGAGGTGAAACCCCTTCTGCACGGTTTTTGCCCGATGCCAATACCAGTAAAAATGAATTCGGCTCCAGAATCACGGAAGGGAATACCCATCTGAACGGATTCTCATACGAATCGGACAACGCGTATCCCTGCAGGTCTGCAGCTTCGGATCCTGAATTATACAGCTCAATCCAATCCGGATAATCTCCGTCCTCATCTGCCAGTGTAATTCCGTTGGATGATTGTAATTCATTGATAACAATTTGGGCAGATAGAGGTTTGGAAACTAAAAGAATCAGACAACTTAAATTCATAAGAAGGGCCAAAAAGGATAACTGTTTTTTTATTCCTGACGGACAAGGAGTATGCCGGGGTATCTCCCCCGAATTGAAATAGTTGTTTTTCTGAATTTTGTTCAAATCAGACCTGTCTTTATTTTTAAAATTACCAATACATGAAATGCTATAAAACAATTATCTAATTTTTTACGCATTATTTTAGCACGTATAAAATATTACCGGGGTTTAATACTAATTTTAAACATCAAACTATTCTTGTATAGCGAATTTTGATCCATTTTAATTGGAAATCTTACAAGTAGGGGGAGAAAGACTGCGAGTTTGACGGGTATATACAAAAGCCGCCCGGTGAAAGGCGGCTTTTAAGTATAGTTCTGGTATTCCAGAGAAATCACTTCATAAACACCATCTTTTTTGTCTCAACAAAATCACCGGCCTGCAATTGATAAATATACACTCCTGTAGAAACCTGTTGACCAGAGCTGTTGGTGCCATTCCAGATGATATCATGCCAGCCGCTGCTTTGATTCTCAAAACGCCAGTTTTTGATCAAGCGTCCTGATATATCATAGATCATAAGGTTTACATGTGATTGCTCCGGCAGGCCGTATTGGATCCGTGTTGCGGGATTGAAGGGATTGGGATAATTCTGATACAATTGGAAACTGTTCAACAGTAAGTTGGGAACTGACCGGTTGATTACCGTATATAAGCCCTCTCCGCCTGTGATGACATTATCCCAGTCACCCATCACCTGCCACCAATTATTGAGTATTGCATTCGAACCATAGCTGATTTCGTTGTCCCGGCCGGGTATATTCTGCCGCCAGTAAATATAAAAGTGGGTCTCTGCACGCTGAGCCTGAACTGAATACGGTGAATCCCAGTGTGTCCAATCCGGTTCTACAGGCCAGTCATACGGTATGTCACGCCATGTGGCCACATTGACCCATTTCTGTATTCCGTCATGTTGCGGATTCCAGTCCTCACAGTCGCTCAGTACTAAGGTTGTATCATCATAAATATAATCTGATGTCGTATTGGGCGGCATATGAGTCCAGCCGCAACGGCCGGTAATCCAGGTATTTGTATTATCCATCCCACAGAATTTTTTAAAGAAAAGATCTTCATTCCCTTCCTGACGCCGGTTGATATAGGAGATTTGATTTTCTATCTGATGTCCGAAATTATGGATTGCATAGGCATGATTCGATGTCATATCAAACTGATAAAGCGTGTATGTATGATTGTAAACAGGCAGATCATTCCTCAGGCGGCCGCTGTTGGAAATATCCCCTGTGAGGGGACTGGACAGATTGGACTCCGGCAATTCAAAACCGTATCCATTCATTTCGTACCCATGGTACCAGATCCAGAACTCCTTCACCCCCAGATTGTTGACATAATTTTGACCGTTAATTCGATTCATGACCTGATGGTAATCCGGATATTTATTGGCCATATTCCATCCGCAATGGACATCGGACATGGGCATGTGTTCGTAAATATTAAGAATACTCACCACCCGGTAGCCAAGGGAAGGTAAGGCTGTAGAATCCTGATAACCATGATAACGGCTTCCTTCCTCGGCTGCAAATTTTATTCGGCGATTAAAATAATGAAGACGGTTTTTCATTTCCTCAAGGGTTGTAAATTCCGTAGGCACATACCACTCAAACCAGGTGGAATCCAGAACCGGAAGATACTGAATGATAACAACCGGGACTTCCCAGAGAAAACCATTTGCCGGTGTGGCTAAAAATGAGTCAACCGAAATATACTCCGGTTCAAAGAGTACCGGATCCACGTTTACTGTGGCAATGGCCTGAATACCGTTGTATTCGGCAGTAAGCTGTGCAGAACCGCTGCCCACGGCATGAAGAAATCCCAGACTGTCGCATTCAACGATCAGAGGATTATCAATTGAAATATCGGCAGCAAATACCGGCAGGTGACTGATTCCCAAGCCGGTTTCCAAAGCCAGAGCCGGACGAAAGGACCAGCCGGGCATAAGACGGATGGGTTCGGGTTCGATTTCCATGCTGTTTATAGTAAATTCACGTGCCAGCACACTTTCAAGTATGTCTTTTTCACTGCGTTCAATATTGCTGAGACGCATTTCATCAATTACGGCAACGACATTTTCTGCCGGAGTCTGCCCGCCGATTTTGAATAATGGAGGAATCAGTGGCAGGAGATCCAGCTCTGTAGCCAGATCATGAATCCTGAGAACCCCATCAACATACAGACGCATTTCACCGGGGATTTTCCAGGTTACTGCCAGATGATGCCACTCTTCATCATTCCATCGGGACACATCATAGTAATTTGCTTCATTATCCCAGACCAGCATAAATAGATGCATCAAATAACCCGGATCAATCTGCAGGGTGATGGGGTGCCAGTCATGGGTATGAAAAATTCGCATAATCGCTTCATCACCGCTCCAGCGCGGACTGATCCAGAATTCCACGCTCCCTTCGGCAGGGTTAAAATTTTCCGGCATAGGATACCAGAGTGTATCATTTTTATCCAGTTGAAGGGCACTTCCAAAAACACCATCGGTAAACGTCTGTCCGGAGTTATTCACCGGTTCCACGCCGGATACATCATTGAGATTATCGTTGAAGTGAAATAAAAGAACAGTATGTTCGTCAAAAGACAATTCACCGGCCTGCAGGTTCAAGAATGCCAATCCGGTCATCAAAACTATTCCAAGAGCATTTCTGCTGTTTTGGAACATTCGGAAAATTGTTTTTTCAGACATTGTATCCTCCCCTCTTGCCTCTTATAGTATATATATGCATTTTCACTTGCATTTTGATGTGATGCAGGTCATATATTAACCCTTCCAAACGTTTACCGTTTATATTTTATTGTTTAATTAAACTTAAGATTTGAAAATATATTTCACAACAATCTCATTTCTCTAAAAATCAGACAACAATTTTCATAATCAAATTATCAAATGTCATGCCGGTATCGATAGACCCAAAGAAGCAGAGTAGGGAATAAACATGAAAGGGTGGAAAAAATGAAAAAAGCAGGATTGGAATTTTTAGGCGTGCTGTTTATTATGGCCGGTTTTCTGTACGGACAAACCGGGTCCGGAAACAAGCTTCCTTTGCCGGATTCAATAGCAGGACTTGACACATTTTTTGTGAAGCAAATGGCATCCCAGGGCTACGTTGCCTTAGGGGCGTGTCTGATGGAGAACAAAACTGTTCAGTGGGAAGGTTATTACGGATATGCCAACCTTGAAAAGCAAATTTGTCTGAAGAAAGATCATATATTTCAATTGGCCTCCCTATCCAAAACCATGACAGCCACAGCTCTGATGCACTTGTATGATAAGGGATTGATCTCGCTTGATGATGATATTAATGACTATATGGATCTGAATGTGAGAAATCCCCATTTCCCGGATAAACCCATTACATTCAGAATGCTCCTGACCCATACCGCCAGTCTCGTAGATGTCTTAAGAAACGGGCTTCTTATCCCGGAAGGTGTGGAATACCCCCATGGTTCAAAGGGAGATTCACCCATACCACTTGAGGAAATGGTCCGCGAACTCTTTACCCCGGGAGGGCGGTATTACTCACCGGAGTACTTTGGTCAGTTTGAACCGGGGACTCAATACAGTTATTCCAATTTCTCTTTTGCTCTTATCGGATACCTTGTGGAACAGATATCGGGAATGGATTTTTCAGATTATTGCCGGGAAAACATTTTTAAACCCTTGGGAATGAACCAAACAGGATGGTTTGTAAAAGATTTGGATGCGTCAAAAATCATCATCGAATATGGTAATGTATCTTCGGATCCCGACGCCCCTTATAAACGGCGTGAACCCTATGGTGCTCCAAGTTATCCCACAGGATACCTGAAAACGACGATGGATGATCTCACACGATTTCTCAACATTTTCATCTGTGATACAAATCCTGTTTTGAAACCGGAAACACTGGCGATCATGCTTGAACCACAGGGGATAAAAAACATACCCAGCCGTACCTATCCAATTTTGGATATGGCCTTGACATGGTTCATCACTGAAATTAACGGGAAGAAATACTATTCAATGAACGGTTTCTCTGGGGCAATATTCACCAATGCTTATTTTTCACCGGAAACCCATACGGCAATCATCTATTTTTTCACAGGAATTACTATGAAAAACATGATGGGTATGATGGACATAACTGAGAGATTAACAAGCACAAATATTTAACATGTCCTCATTCTCTGTTGCTTTTTTTAAAACCCCCTGCCAGTCAGTCTGATGGAATTATCGCAGATATATCAGACTTATCATAATAAGCGAGATTGTTAGTCTTAAACAGGATATATTACTGATTGTGGTGTAATTTATAATATTATTATTAATTTCAGTTATCAGACCGTTCTTATATAGCCAGTTTAAAGTCATTTTAATCGGATATATTGTGAAAAGGGGAGAAAGATAGTGGGCTTGGTGGGCGTTTTTCTACACCAGGGAAATTAATTGACGATTATCATCGCGAATTTTTGAGTGTCCTCCTGCAAGCGCCCTGTGGGATATCGTAATTATACAGAGGCGGTTTTTTGTATGATTGTTCGTGCTTTATTTCCTGTCTTAATTCGATTGTATAGGAAGTTTTTTAATGAGTTGAGAGAATACGTTTCAAATACAATAATTTTAAAACCCGTTCTAGCAGCTAAATATTCGAAGGATGATTTTGAAAACTCATTGCAATGCCCGGGTTTATAATTTTCTTTATACTTTTTTTGATATATATTATTCCGCTGCAGGAATCTTTTAACTTTTAAATCAAACGCCTCAATATTCGGGAATTCCAAGATGGCATGTCCGCCCAGATTAAGAAAGGAATTTATTTTCCTCATAGCTAATAACGGATCGACTAAATGTTCAAGAACGTGACGCATAATGACAACATCATATAAACCAGAATTTGGAGGATTATATTTTAAAAAATCCTCAACTATTACCTCAATTTGCAATGTTTCTTGTATAGAATCAGCTAATAAAGATGAGAGCTCTAATCCCTTAACAGCCCATCCGTTCTTTTTTAAAAGATATAATAATTTCCCATTTCCACATCCAATGTCAAATGCTTTTCCACTTTCTTTTAAATATGATTTTATAAACCGATAAGTTTTATTTTGGGCAATATTCGTTTTTACGGTTTCATTAAAAGGATTTATATAACATTCACCATATTTTTCCTGATTTAATCCCGTAGAAAGATCGTAGTTTACTAGTCCACAAGAGTTGCATTTGTAGAACTTGAATTCATTATTTTTGCCCTGTGAATAGTAAAATACTAGTTTTTCATTATTGCAAAGTCTGCAATGCATATATATTTCTCTATGGTTTAAGTTGTAAACTTAACATAAGATTAGGTATTCTAATGGAAATAACAAAGGTTGTTTTTAAATGCAAGTTCTTAAATAGTCTAAGAAGTTGTCATGTATAACCTCTTAAACGGTGTTGTTTGAAAGAGTTTAATTTTTATTCCGATTTCACTCCATAGTACCAAAATGTTGATCAATCAGCGGTTTGATCGCATCAACTTCAACCGGTTTAAGTAAGAAGGCAAGAGAGGAGATATGAAGCCGGTTTAATCTTTCAGTAATATCATTTTTGGAATAACCGGTCATAAATATCACCCGGCAGTCAGGGTATCTGTTCAAAATTTTTCCTGCTGCAGTGATACCATCCATTTCTCCGGCCAAATTTACATCCATTAAAATTAAAGCAGGGCGTTCAGTCCCTGCCTTTTCTACAGCTTCCTCACCGGTGGCAACACAGGCACAGATATAAAACCCTTCCAGCTCCAATTCCATTTGTAAATTCAGAGCAATTAATGCTTCATCTTCCACCAGCATGATGCTGATTTTTCTATTCTTCATCTCAGTCCCGGTTTTTTGCTTCAATATCCTGATCCAGAATGATTTGCCAGGTTATTCCGTCATCTGTTACACATTCAATCTGTCCCTGAAGCTGGTGTTCTACAATGGTAAAAACATTGTGGAGTCCCATGCTTTTGATTTCTCGTAAGTTCTCATGATCCTTGATCCCCACACCGTTATCAGATATTTTTAAAATAATTTTATTGGATTTCCCGGCGTGAAGATCAATGGAAATTGTTCCTTTCCTGTCTTCCGGGAATGCATGTTTAAATGCATTGGATATGAGTTCTGTCAGCACTAAACCCAGAGGGACCGCCTTATCAATGGTCACCATTACATCTTCGAGATTATGCTCTATATTAATTTGATCTTTAATCGGATTGAAGCTGTAGGTCAGATGCCGGAGTAAATCCTGAATATACTCCTTCAATTTAATATGAGATAAATCCTCAGCTTCATACAACTTCTGATGTACCAGAGACATGGCTTTGATTTTATTTGAAATATTATTGAATACTTCCCAAACCTCCGTATGATTGCTGATACGGGCTTGGATCCTAAGCATAGATAAAATAACCTGCATGTTATTCTTGGTCCGGTGATACAGTTCCCGTAAGAGCAGATTTTTTTCTTCCAGATTTTGCTCAAGCTGTAATTCTGCCTGTTTTCGTTCAATAATATCTCCAATGTACTGGGCCGAACTCTGAATCCGTTTTTTCGAATAATCTATAATGTATTGAGGTCGGGTCTGATATTCCTGTCCTTTTTTCCGCAACACTTGAACAGGAATCTGAAAGAGATCGGACAATTTCTGCAGTTTAGCGTCATCTTTAGGCGGATCACCGTAACCGAAATTGATAGCACCGACCACTTTCCCGCTGACCCGTATTGGAACAGCGTAAAGACGGATCCCGCCATTACATTCCACGTCAGCCGTTTTGCCGGTATTAATGGCTTTCAACGAGGCTTCCCGCCAACAGGATTCGTGGCATAGCCATTTGCCGCAATCTAATGCTTCCTGGTTATCATCCGTTTTACAGAGTTTACGCGATGCAATATCCATCAGCTTGCACCAGCCGGAAGAAAACAGCCCTAAGGCATAATCACCGTTTATTTCATAGATAGCTGATGAGGTCTCCAGCAGATCAAGATACTCCGAAGCAATTTGTGCTAATTGGTCTTTTCCGACCAAGGAAAGGATTAAACCGTTTTTGTTCAGCTTAGTCAGGTCGCCATATTTTGGTGTAAAATCCCCGCTCTTCACCATTTTTTCCGTTAGCATCCATTCGATCTGTAACAGGGCTTTTTCTGCTTTCCTGCGTTCTGTTATATCTCGGGCAACTCCCCATAAATACAGTATATTGCCCTGCTCATCCTTAACTGTAAACGATCGGAGTTCAACCGGAAAAATAGTTCCGTCTTTCCTGATATACTCTTTTTCATACACTCCGGTCTGGCCATTTTTAAGAAGGCGATTGCACCAGATTTCTTCATGCTCCCATTTTCTCCATTTTTCCGGAGTAATGGCATAAAAATCTTCTTTTGCCGTCAATTCTTCAAGACTATAACCAAGCATTTTACAAAAGGATTCATTGGCTTCTAAAAAACGGCCGTCCAAATCAACAACAACAAGTCCGTCCCGGTTGTTTTTAAAAAGATCCTGATATCGCTGTGTGTTGATTTTTAGTGCTTCTTCCGTCTGCCTGCGTTCAGTGATGTCCTGACCAATGGAAAGGATCATCCGAAATTCGCCGTTTTCGGTGAGAATGGTATTGTTCCATTCGATCAGACGTTTTTCGCCGGTTTTCGTGATTATCGCATTCTCAAAATGATGATCGATCAGCTTCTTATTCACGATATCATCCCAAACCCGGTAAATTGCCTCCTTTAGCTCTTCAGGGATGAAAATCTTTATCCATTCTTTACCGATGACTTCTTCTGCTTTGTAACCTGTCAGTTTTTCTGCATAGTGATTGAAAACGATTATTTTTGACTTTTCACCCAGTCCCACTATGATGTTAGGTGCATTGTTGACGATATTTCCCGACCAATCTTTTTCCTGCTTCAGGTCTTCTTCCACCCGTTTGCGTTCTGTAATATCTTCTACCACACCCTCGATCCATCCCTCCTTCGTATTAAGCCTGGCAGAATATCGTATCCAAAAAACAGATTTGTCTTTGCGGTAAAAACGAGCTTCAAAATTCTCGATATATCCATGGTTTGATATAATTTCCACCATTCTTTTGCGATCTTCGGGATTGACATACTTTTCAGACATGACATATTCAGAAATAAACTCTTCATGATCATAATAGCCGAACATTTTTGCAAGCTGTTCGTTGCTTTCCAACATTTTACCGTCCGAGATCCTCGTCCTGAAGAGTCCCACCTGGGCATTCTGGAAGAGATTGCGGTAGGTCTCTTCGCTTTCCTTTCTTTGCCGGATTTCCATTTTCAGGTCTTCCAGCAGATTTAAGGTGGCGGCATGGTTTTTGTACAATTCAACAGTTCGTGCTTCAACCAGCTTTTCCAGTCTTACTTGTTCATTCTGTTTCTCGATGGCAGCTTTTCTGATTTTAAGCATGGCGCGTATCTGGGCTGTAAGATCGCATTCATCGACGGGTTTGGCCAAAAAGGCATCACCGCCCGCTTCCAGTGCTTTGATGCGCCTTTCTTTGTCTCCTTTTTTGGCCGTGATAAAAACCACCGGTATTTCTGACAATCGATTGTCTTTTTTCAGCCTGTGGCACAATTCAAGTCCATCCAGTCCTTTCATCACGATATCAAGGAGAATTATATCCGGTTCAAATTTGTCTATCATTTCCAGACCTTTGCTGCCGGATCGGGCTGTCATTATTTCTGCCTGAGGAAATGACGCCCGGATCAGCGCTTTAAGACGGGTCAGATTGCCCGGACTGTCATCAATTATCAGGACTTTAAATTCATCATTAATCATAAAGAAGCTCCTGAATGATTTTATAAAATAATGTCTCATTTATGAGTTTTGCCGGAAAAATGTCAAGACTGTGACTTGATATCTCTTTTCTTTCTTCTTTAAGGGCACCGGCAGTCAAGGCGGTTATCTGACTAATTTCCAGATTTATAAGGCTGTCTATTATTGGAGGATGACTCAATAAAGAACATAATACCGGTCTCTTCATCACCTATCCCATTCATGTGTTTATACTGTTTTATTTATTATACTATCTATTTTCATCTAAATCAATTTTTATTTGTGTAGTTCATTTTTGTTTCAGATCCATAATAAGTAGACGTACACTATAAATTGTTTGTTATGATTCATGGTTGTTCCGATCCATTTCGGACACCAATTCCGATTTCAAACCGGACGAAACGGGGGATTTGACCGGAATAATTTGAAAAAGAACCCTGGCGAAAAAACAAGTCACCTTCTTTATTTGAATTTCTGCTTCAGGGTAAATGATAAGTCCGGGACTTATATGGAACTATCCGGTGGGCACTTTAAAATGCACCACTCAGTGAAAAGAATTATCTGGATATTTCAGAATAATGACCATAGAAGCACACGTCATCGCTTCTTTGTACGGCCGTTTGAGATATTTAGATACTCTCAGGTTTTTCTGAAACGGACTTCATTATAGATTCATTGACAATGCATTCTTATTCAGCCAGTTTAAAGCGTTTTGATCGGGAGTATTGCGAACAGGGGGGGCGGTTTTGGGAGGAGTTAATAAAAAAGCCACAAAGTGCAGACATTTTACACGTTGCAGCTCTATGTATGAGCCGAAAACCGGAATCTTGTCCCCTTTTAGTTCGGAATTGTTTATTTTGACTGATGCAGCTCATTTAATCTGAAAGGCTATTTTGCTTCAATGTCAAAGCCACCCATTACAACCGTTACTTGATTTGGAGAGAGGAGTTGAATGTGAAAAGATCAATTTGTGCATATTTACTGTTATTGCTGCCTGTTATGTGCTTCATGGCTTCCTGCAGTAATGATATCACGTCATCAGAAAACAAAATTCGCGTAGCCATTCTGGCCCAGGGCATTACATTCGATGATCGGGCATTTCTGCAAAGCTGTAAAGCCGGGATTGAAAGGGCTGAAGCCGATTTCCACATCGAAAGCACATATTGCATCGATACCGTCGAAAACAACTACAGGGAAAGACTTGAGCATTTCAGCGGTCAACATTTCGATTTGATTCTCGCTGTCGGCTATATGTGGAATGATGCAGTTGTGCAAACGGCGCAAATGAACCGGGAAATTGATTTTGTGTTGGTGGATGCCGAATTATCCGAGCCACAGTCTAACGCATTGAGTATTTTGTTCGATGTGGATGAGGCCGCATATCCCCTGGGATTTTTATCTGCATGGTGGGCTTACAGCCGTGATGATGATGATCCGGCTGTGGGATTCGTCGGTGCGCTGGAGATCCCGCAGATCAGGCAGTTTATTGAGCCCTACCTGAATGGTGTGAATCATTTTAACCGGGAATACGGAAAGAGCGTGGCCCATTACGGGGATTACGCAGGCAGCTTTATTGATTTTGATTTGGGCGGACAGATTGCCGACAGCCTTATCTCCCTGGGTGCCGATGTGATATATGGCGTGGGCGGTCTGACCGGCAACGGTGCTTTGTTCAAGGCCAAAGAACGTGGAAAACAGGGTGTTGGTGTGGATGTGGATCAATTCATCTCGTTTCCGGAGGTTTCAGACATATTGATTTCTTCCGCGATGAAAGGCCTTGATAATGCCATTTATGAGGTCGTTAAATCCTATGTGGAAAACAGCTTCACCGGGGGGAGTATTTATACCGGTAATCTCTACAATCAGGGTGTTAAACTGGCACCTTATCACAATTATGAAGAACAGATCCCCGACAGCATTATAGCCGAAATTAATCAAATCAAAGCGGGGATCATTAACGGTAGCATTTCAACAGGATGGTAGATATTTTTCCGTGTCTTTGCACAAGAACACGGTCTGAAAAAGAGGATTATTTTGCAGGCGGGAGCCAAGTTGGTTTGAACCGGCTGTCGGATGGCCAGCACCGGACGCTCACCATCATCATCAGCGGAATTCTACTTGCGAAAGATTTCCAAGCTATCTTTTTTATTTCTGGATGTTTGGAATATCCTCTTTTATCACCTTGCTGTGTAAGAATATTCCAAAGACTGTGTCATTCTTTGTGTTTAACCAAGCAAGTAAATGTTTAGATGAATGTCCCACACTTTCAAATATTTAGCAGTTTAAACGCAAAATATGCAATAACACCCAGCCCCAACGGATAAAAAACAAAAAGCCAAACATAAGAAATAATGTTTGCTTTACCTGGATTTTTTAAAAAATCATACCAGGTCGTGAGTCCAATGATGGAAGCAATCAGATTTAGAATGATTGCGCCCAAGAGAATGCCAATACCGAGTAGAAAAATATATAATATCTTCATATTTTATAGTTTTGTTTATTATTTTCGTATCTTGTAGCCATAAAATCTATAATTATCCCATACATAATTCCTGCAATAAATCCGGGGGTATCTTTGAAATCTGTTGCAAGAAAAAAGGAGCCACTTATTATAAATCCAAGAAACGCTCCACGAAATATAATATTTTGAGTGATAGTTTTAATTTTGTAATAGGGTGCTAGACCAATAACCAAGCCCATGATAATTCTATTTATCCATGTGGCCAATATAAATAATTCATTTCCCTTAAAACCAAGCCTGATACTTACTCCAATTATACAGAATATACCCAGGATCGCGCCTGTTAAAATAGATATGAGCAGTCTTTTTTTCATGTTTTTAATGAGTTAATTACTAATTTTTTTTCTGTTCTGTTTTTATACCACAGAAATACTATTGTGACGATAAACAGTACAATGCAAGCAATAACGGTACTGATAATCCCTGGGTATTGCCCCCCAAATCCGTTCCCAGAAACATGCTTGAGTAATATTCCACTATATGCCCAGACCAATACTGAGCCGTAAATAATATTCCTGTCTTTGACCATGCGTACAATGGCAATACCGGCACCGGTCATAAGAATGATTATGGTCCAAACCGCGTCCGCAATACCAAAGCCGTCCCAATTCAAACGAACCATAAACACGGTGATATTGGCAATGGTTGCCACTGTAATCCAGCCGAAATAGACGCTAAACGGTAGTCGGATGAAAAGCGTATCAGCCATAGTGTGGCGTTCTTTGTTTACCATATCGGCAATTTTGATGAGGAAAAATAAAAGACTGAGCATAATCACCACCGAAAGCCAAATTACCCCGTAATGCCAGGCAAATATCCAGGCAATATTGGCGATTGAAGTGGCGAAAAAATAGCGCCCAACCACGGCCAATCTCTCTTCCCGTTTTGGATCAACGTCTTTTTGCCATAATCCAAATTGATACAAAGTGTGACCGAGAAGCAAAAGATAAATAAGCCCCCAGATGGAAAACGTAATCCCGGCTGGTGTAAAAAGATTGGCGTATGCATCGGAGGCTTCACCAGTAGTCACGCCGCCAATAGGCAAAGCATTCGCGAGATAATTGACCGTTACCATGGCGGCATAGGCGATGGTTAGAGAAATTTTTAACACAAAATATTTTTTTTTTCATAAATATTTTAAAATTACGGTTATTATATAAGTTTTACCCTCATAAATAAACTGTTTTCGTATCGGAGCGGAGAAAACACCTTATACCCCCTATAATAAATAAAAAATATTTCAACTAATGTCTGTGGATACAACATATGGCGTTTATTTATTCTATATGTTTTCATTCTGATCAACATCGCCTTACAGGTTTAATCAAATCTACTTCATCCCGTATATACCAATCAAGGGGAAAATGCCTTTTTTCCTGTGTTAAAAAGTGTGATGACTCAGCAGGCCATACGCCTGTGAAAAATAATTGACGTTTATCATTTTTTGCTGGAACTCAAAACTGCCTAATACAGGAACAAAATTAAATTAATGAACTATAGGTATTCCTTGATAATATTATTTTGGAATATTACCTTGATTAAAGTCACATAGATAAAACTGACAGGCAGGGCATTTCGCTTAAGCCCCGCTCAGTGAATTTATGAAACCAGGGAGAATTGAATTTACATCACAATTATTAACTGCAGGCGCCAAATCTCCTTACTCCAGACAGTAAGAAGAGTAACCCTTT